>Ga0334882_1000290_pt1 | contig 85515 bp, 72 predicted proteins | sample GraSluR1_MG_5_FD_207226 | JGI IMG/M metagenome (GOLD analysis project Ga0334882, IMG submission 207226) | Sludge microbial communities from methane-producing bioreactor in Wageningen University, Netherlands - Granular Sludge_15_04-R1 | ecosystem: Engineered > Bioreactor > Anaerobic >... | reverse complement strand
GGGGTGAATCAGGACTGATGGGGGTTATATTATAAGACGGTTGGCTGTGGTCCGGTTTTGATGTGGGGGGCGGGGGTTTTGGATTGGGTTTGAATGGGTTTGTTTATTGGCTTGGGGTGTTGGGGTCTGGGGGCTGGTGTTTGTATGTGCTTGTATTTGCGGGGCTTATGGTGTTAAGCAATTGTTAAGATTGGCTTTGTTTTTTCAGGATGGGGGAGGTTGGGGGGTGATTCTTTCGACGTGGGCGGGGAGGCGGTTATCGTGGGTCTGGTGGTGCGGGGGTGTGTGGCGGAGGCGGCGGAGCTGGAGCCTTTCGAGTTCGAAGCAGGCTTTGTAGAGGCTTTGCTCCATTCGGCACTCGTAGGTGAGGAGGCGCTCCATAGTGGAGCACTTCCTTGTGAAATCTTTCACAATCGTTCGGCCGAGGACGAGCGGCGGCTGCGGCTCCTGGCGGTTGTAATTGAGGGGCGCGTCGGAGTAGTAGTCCCAGTCGAGGTTGGGGTTGAGGACGTCGAGGGCTTCGGCTTGTATTCGGCCGGTGCGGAGGAGACGCCAGGCGAGTGCGACGACGCGCTCGGCGAGGAGGGTTTCGAGGGGGCCGACGGGCTTGAGGCCGGCGAGGAGGGTGCGCCGGTGGCGGTCGAAGTCGGCGGGGTCTTCGGCGAGGATGACGGTTTTTTCGGTGAAAAGGCCGTGTTTGATGGCGTTTTGGGCGACGACGGCCTTGCCTTCGGGGGTGATGGGGCCGGTGGATCGCTGGGCGTTCTGGCGGTTGGCGAGGATCTGCCGTTTGGTTGTCATTTGCTCCTCCTGTTTTCTGTATTGTGCTTATTCTTATATGTTTGCTGTTTATATAATACACCGAAAGCTTTGTTTGTCAAGTGAAGTTTTGGTTTTTTTTGCGTTTTTTGTGTGGGGGGAGATTAAGGACGTGACGAGCAGGGGAGTGGAATGGGGGTTGTGGGGGGAATCCGCAAGGGATGTCGAAAGTCTCCTCACCATGAACGTACGAGGAAACCTGCCGATAAGGACAGGCTTTGCTGACTATATGGATCGGGGACGGACTTGTGGAGGTTCTCGGGGACGAAGCCGGGAGACGGCTGGGGTAATACCTCAGCCGCCGCAGTAGCTGACGAGTTGGTCGGCAATGTCCTTGATTTTGCTCTGGCTGTCAATCTCAAGCAGAGGACGGGCATCAAAGCCAATCAGAGTCCCTTGCAGTTTGTATTTGCGCATCGATTTTGGCTTCCAGCACCGTATACCAAGCGAAGAGCCGACTTTGTTGTCCGTTTTGAGAGTGATTTGACCCAGGTTGGCCAGACCGATGACCTGTTCGGAATGTTCGGCGGGCTGGCCCGTCTTCTTATCCATAAACTCGAAGTTGCTGAGCATGCCCGTAAGAAGGAGCGGAGAACTCAGGGTGTGGGCGGAAGGGATGGTTTTAGGGGTGAAGAGATTAAGCGTGACCATCGCTATCTGCGTTGCCGAGGTGATTGTGATGTCAGTGTCTTTTCCGGCCTTCTCCTCGAGGTCGTTTGCTTCTTCTTCCTCGGGCTCATCGGCTTCCTCAGGCTCATCCGGTTCGTCGGCGGACTTGATGTACATGACGGAAATCGTGGCGAGGAGGCGGCGCGTCAGGTTCTTGACCGTGAACGTGCCTGAGCGAAGTCGTTCCGCCTTGGTGGTGAAACCATAGGCCTGCATGTGGCGGTAGAGAACGCTAAAGAAGCTCTCGATCTCGTCGTAGAATTGTGCCATGGTTTCGGTGGCGTTGAAGAGATTTCTTTCGCGTTCGGCGAGTTCGCTCATACAGAAGGTCCTTTCAAAAATTGATGAGAGGTTGGAATGCACGACCGGGCGCAATTAAGAAAGCCGTCGAACGAGGACAGGAACACCGGAGCAGCATCTGGCTTGCGGACGGGCGGAGAACTCTGTGAAAAGTTCCTGAACGCGTCCCGAAAAAAAATAGGGGTGATGCGAAAGGGCGCCGGCGCTCGGTGGAGGAAGCCACAGAAGGCAGAAAGGAAGAAGGCAGACCTGTCCGGAGGATTCACGCGGCGGGCGTGCTGCAGAAAACCGGAAAACAGCGGAGGGCAGAAGAAGTTGGCAGGCGGCAGATCGACCTGTGCCGGATTGGCAAAGGCAAAGCCGGAAAAGGCGATGGCTCTTCGGCGGCGCAGGACGGCCAACAGGTCAGCAAGGAGGCGATGGTGAGAAGAGTGTGTGAGCAGGTCGGCAGGACGGCGGTACCAGGACTCCACGAGGGATACAACCTGGTGCCATTCGAGATATGATGTGACGTGCCGAAGTGCGGCGAGTTGGGCGGTATCCGAGCCTGTGAGGGGGATGCGTTCTCTGCCAAGGAGCACGTAATAGACGGAGGACGGAGGCAGGCCGTGTTCGAGAGCGATGGCTTGACCGGCGATGTACTCCCGCCAAGGCTGGGTATGGCCGAGACTGGCGTCGAGCTTCACTTCAATAACGAGAACCCATTTATTGGAGACGATAACGACGTCGGGTTCTGCGGTGTCTGAATCGCCAATAATTCGCGGCCAAAAGAACAGTGTCGCGGCGTCCCATTCAACATCGTGCATTTCGGGGGTTGCGGCAAGCGGGTTGAGGTCGCTGAGCATCGCAACGAAATCGCGCATGTAGGGCATGCGCGGCAGATAGTCCAAGGCGCCGAAGAAGTCGCCGGTGAGGATGTCTTCGACGTCGCGCCACTTGGGATGGAGCAGTTTCGATCCGAGTTGAGCCTTGAGCATCAGAAGACCCACAGTGGATAAGCTCACATTCTGAAATGATGATAACAGGGGTGTATTTTTGTGTCAAGCTGGAAGTCGTTGGCCGGAAGGTTATTGTTGACGGGCGGGGCTGGTGGACTGGGTTTCCGTCGTCATGGGAATGACGGGAACTGACCTTATTGAACCGGCCGCCCCAACCCGCCGCACTTCCGTGTGACCCAACCCGCCGCACTTCCGTGTGACCCAACCCGCCGCACTTCCGTGTGACCCAACCCGCCGCACTTCCGTGTGACCCAACCCGCCGCACTTCCGTGCGGGGGCTAACGTGGTTTTTTTGGGGTTGGTTGATTTTTTGTGGCTTTTTTTGTGTTTTGGACGTATCATTTTTTAATGCGTCGGGAATGACGTGACATGAGTGCCGTTACTTGACGGCAAACGACATTCGGGCGGCGGCGGGCGTGTATTTGGGTGTCGCCGGGCGAGTGGCCTTCCTTATTGTCATATCTGTTCTGCGGCAGTGCCGTTTCTTTTCAGGGTCGGCGTTCGGGAGGGGCGATAAAAGCGTCGTGGTTGACCCGTTTTGGGTCATTTTTTAGAAAAGTTCTGATTAAATCCGTCGTTAGAGACGAAGATATAAAGGGGTTGGATGAACATACTACTTGTAAATCCTGAGTCGCCTGACACGTTTTGGGGTTTCAAGAATGCGCTGAAATTCATCGGCAAGAAGGCATCTTTGCCGCCGCTGGGGTTGCTTACCGTTGCGGGGATGCTGCCGTCGGCATGGAAGAAGCGACTGGTGGACATGAATACCGGGCGGCTGACGGACAGGGACCTGGCATGGGCGGACTATGTATTCATAAGCGCCATGCTGATCCAGCGAGCGAGCGTGGACCAGATCGTGAAGCGCTGCCAGAGGCTGGGGGTGAAGACGGTTGCGGGCGGGCCGTTGTTTACGAGCTGTCCGGAGGATTATCTTCATATCGATCACCTTGTGCTGAAGGAGGCGGAGGTTACGCTGCCGGCTTTTCTGGCGGACCTGGAGCAAGGCTGCGCACGGAAGGTTTACGGGACTCACAATCGGCCGGATCTTCGTGAGACGCCGGCACCCTTGTGGGAGCTGATCGACAAGCGGAAGTATGGATCGATGTGCATACAGTACTCGCGCGGGTGTCCGTTCGGGTGCGACTTCTGCGACGTTACCAAGCTGTTCGGGCATCGGATACGGACAAAGACGAGTGAGCAGGTGGTTGCGGAACTGGAGGCCTTGTACGTGGAGGGCTGGCGCGGGAAGGTTTTTTTCGTCGACGACAACTTCATTGGGAACAAGGGGCTTTTGAAGAGGGACTTGCTGCCGGCGCTGACTGCGTGGATGAAGCGGAGACGTTATCCGTTCGTATTCAACACGCAGGCTTCGATCAACCTTGCGGACGACGACGAGCTGATGAAGCAGATGGTTGGGGCGGGTTTTGACTGTGTGTTCGTAGGGATCGAGTCGCCGAATGAGCAGACTTTGAGCGAGTGCAACAAGGCGCAGAACACGAAGCGCGACCTGCTTGACTGCGTGTCGCGGATTCAGCAGGCGGGCATGGAGGTGCAGGCGGGTTTTATCCTGGGATTTGACAGCGACAATGCGGGCGTTTTCGAGACGTTGATCGAGTTTATTCAGGACAGCGGAATTGTTACGGCGATGGTAGGCCTGCTGAATGCGCCCCGGGGGACGACTTTGTTCCATCGGCTTTCGGGCGAGCAGCGGCTGCTGCAGACGGTGTCGGGGGACAACATGGACTGCTCGATTAATTTTGCACCGAAGATGGGGCTTGAGAAGCTTCTGGCGGGGTATCAGAAGGTTGTGGAGACGATCTACTCGGACCAGCGTTACTGTGAACGGATTTTGACGTTTTTCAAGAACTATCATCTGGCGAGGCGGAAGCGTCCGGGGTTGCAGTTGCCGGAACTTGGCGCGTTGTTGAGGTCGATGCTGCATTTTGGGATACTGAAATCGGGGCGTCGGTACTATTGGAAGCTGATGCTGTGGACGATGAGGCGGCCGCGGTATCTTCATCTGGCGGTGACGCTTTCGATTTACGGGTATCACTATCGTCAGATCACGAAATCGGTTCAGCAGCGGGTGCAGTCGCTGCTTGAGCAACGGCCGGAGATGGCGCCTGCATAGGGCGACGTGCTGAACGCGCTGGCTTGCAGGGTGCGCACGGTTACGGGATCGTGACGGTTATTGAGGGGGTGGTCTGCGGGGCGGTTGTCAGGGTGAAGTCTTTTGGGGCGAGGGATTGTTTGAAGTGTGATTCTATGGTGTTCAGCGCGAGTTGTGGGCGGTTTCTTTGGGGGCTGAGGTGGCCTAACATTACGGCTTTGGGGGCGTGTTTGCTTTGGAGGCGGGCGTTGGCGAGGAGTTGCGCGGTTTTGGTGTTTGGCATGTGGTAGCGGCTGTTTGGGTTGTAGTACTGCTTCAGTAATTCCAAGTCGTGGTTTGATTCTATGAAGATGAAGTCGGCGTCGATGAGGAATTCGTTGACGTCGTCGGGTCGGTTGAAGTCGGTGGCGATGACTGCTTTGAGCCAGCCGGTGCGGGTCTTTGTGCGGATGGAGAAGCCGAATGTGGGGCAGGCGGGCTGATGGGTGAGGGGGAAGGGCTCGACGTGGAGGTCGCCGACGGTGAAGGGGGCGGCGTAGGGCCGGAGAGAGAGGGAGGGGAAGCCGTAGCCGTTGAAGTGGCGGAGGCGGAGGGGTTCGAGGCAGCTTTCGTGGACGCGGACGGGGACGGAGGCCTGTTCGAGTGCGCGGAGGGGGTAGTAGGCGACGTGGTCGGCGTGGAGGTGGGAGACGAGGACGGCGCTGGGCGGCGGGGCGCAGGCACGGAGGTCGGCGAGTGCGGCGCGGGTGCGTTTCATGGAGGCGAGGCCGCAATCGAGGAGGATTGCGGTGGTGGGCGTCCAGAGGGCGAGGCAGTTGCCGGAGCTGCTGCTGGCGAAGGTTTTGAATGATAAGCACATCGAGAGTATTTCTATTTTGCCGCCACTGTTTTTACTGGTCGGGGGTTTTCGTGCGGGTTATGATAGCGGATTGAGCGGCAGAGGTGAAGAGTTTTTTGGTCGAGCAGGCAGGCAGGCAGGTGAAAAAAGGTGACAGTGCCGCGAGCGGGACGGCAATAAGGGACGAGCATTGTTCGTCTATAACTGGTGCGTGGCGGTCGGCAGGGCGAGGCATTTTGACGGGGGGTACGGAATGCCGGGCCCGTATACTTGCCGGCTTGATGTGGAGAATTGGAAGATGTTTGGAAGAGAGAAGATGGCGGGGGGCGGGGGACGGTGCGTTCGCGGGGCGGCGGTATGGGCACTTGTGTTGGGGGTGATGCTGGCGGCGGGGTGCGACAAGGCGCTTGAGACATATAAGGAAGGGGAGGAGCTGCTTGCGCACGGGCAGTATGATCTGGCGGTGAGCCGGCTGGATTCGGCGTATCAGCAGTGCCGGCAGCGGAAGCGCGACTGCAGCATGTTCGCGGAGAGGCTGGCTCATGCGCGGCGCGTGGCGGGAGAGCATTACTATAGCCTTGCGCAGACGGATTTTATCGCGACGCGGCTGAACGACGCGGCGAGGCACATCGGCAAGGCTCTGGAGCACGTTCCGACGGACGGGGTGTACGTGAATCTTCGCGAGCGGATCATGGAGGAGACATTGGCGGTCGAGGGGCTTCGGCGGCGGGCGCTGGAATTGGCGGGACGGCAGGCGTGGGACGAGGCGATTGCGGCGATGCAGGAAGCGATTGCGCGGAATCGGACGATGAGCGGGGCTCAGGGGGAGCTGGAGCGGATCAAGCGCGATGCTTACAACTGGCACGTGGCGGGTGCGCGGGGGCTTTTGGAGGAGGGGCGGTGGGACGAGGCGGTGAGCGAGGCGAACCGGGCGCTTTATTACTATGCGGGATCGGAGGCGAAGGGTATTGTTGCGGAGGTTGCCAATCGGCGGGAGGCGGTTGGTTTGATCGAGCAGGCGATGGCTGTGGAGCGTGGCGGAGGGGATCCGCAGGCGGTGCTGGATATGCTGGAGAAGGCGCGGCGGCTGTATGGTTCGCATCCTGAGATCGAGGCTCTGGTATTGGGTGCGAAGCAGGCGGTTTGCGACGTTAAGATCGCGATGGCGGTGCAGGCGATTGACGCGGATGCACTGCACGAGGCGTTGGGGTTTCTCCATCAGAGCAATCGTGTGCTGAAGGATTACGGTGGTGCGTCGGAGCTGATCGTGAAGATTTCGCAACGGATTGCGCAGCGGCAGGCGGACGCGGGGGACGGATTCCGGCTTCGGCAGCAGTACGGCAACGCTGCGCTGCATTATGTTACGGCTCTTGGGTATCGGGAGAGTTTTGCTCAGGCTCGGACGGGTCTTGCGGAGATGATGGGGGTGCTTCGGGAATCGGTGAAGTACAGCATCGGTTACATTGGTTTGGATAGTTCGTGGCAGGATCGCAAGGCGGCGGACGGGATCGAGGCGGGTCTGCTGCAGCATATCAGCAAGTCTCGGCCGGCGAATATCGTGGTGAAGGACGCGTCGGGGCTGAAGGCGGCTATCGGGAGGGTAAACGCGAGCATTATCGAGATGGACATTTTGGATGCGCGGCTGGAGAGTTCTCGGCCAAAGGATGTCGATGCGTTCATGATGGGGCAGTTGCTGAGCAGGGATTTTGTGGCGGCCGAGAGTGTGACGAGCGGGCGGAGCAAGTTCCAGAGCGGGACGAGGATGGACGCGAACCCGGAGTATCACAAGGCGCACGTGCGTGCGGAGAAGCTGTTTGCGGATCATGCGGCGGCGGTGATTGAGCTTGCGGCGGTGAGGATAAAGGCGAACAAGATGATGGATCGGAGGGAGGGGGAAAGCGACAGTGATTATCGGCGGCGGAGGGACGATGCCCGCAAGATGATCACGCAGGCGGAGAAGAAGGCGGGCGCACTGCACGCGGAACTGGAGAAGGCGAGGGCTCATTTGGCCAATACGCCGCCGCACCTTGCGATACCGATCATCAGCGAGTACGAGTATCCCATAGTGAGGGTAAGCAGGACTGCGCGTGTGGGGGTGCTGCTGAAGATGATCGACGCGCGGACTGGGGCGGTGCTGGTGGCGGAGAAGGTGGAGGGGTCGCATACGGCGGAGGACATTTACATAGCTCCGGATCCGGCGAGGAACGTGCCGGGCGATGCTCTGGAGCTGCCGGCGGACGACTATCTTATGGGCAAGGCGACGGAGCAGGTTATGGGCAAGCTGGCGGGGCTGTGCAATTCGTACTTTGCGAATCATCCGCGGCGGTTCGCGGCGATGATGAACCAGGCTCGTTCGGACGGGGATGAGGAGGGTGCGGTTGAGTATGGAATGCGGTATTTGATTACGCCGGGCAACGGCGGGGGTGACAGGAGTAACACGATCGGTTATCTTCGGGCAGTTGTCGCGGGCAGAAACGAGGGCAATGGGCCGGACCTGAACGGATTGCTTGCCAGGTATTACAAACCGTGATATTATAGGATGCACAAGATGGAAGGATTCGTCGCCTGAGAGGGAAAAAGGGTGGCGAGTTTGCGGCGGAAATGCCGAGAAGAAGGATAGAAGGAAGAAAGAGTTCTGGTAAAGGGATTACGCGGAAAGGATCATGGAGTACGGCTGTGAGACATTCCTGTCGCGCCGGTTGCGGAGCGACATGTATGCCTGCGGCGAGGCCGGGCTTCCAACGTCGATCAGGTGCTGCGGCAGGGATTGGCGGCGGCAGGCGACGTTCAAGCATGATTTTTTTGCGTGCACGGGGCGGTACGTTTGCCGGGAGACGGGGGAGAAGATCGTACTGAAGATGAATCGCGTGCAGCCTTTCATGGGTATTGGTCTGAGGTGGGTCGGGCGTTTTCTGCGTGATCGAGAAGTGAGGGTGATGCGGGAGCTTTGCGAGGTGGAGCAGACGCCGGAACTGCTGTGTTCTTTTGGAGAATGCGGTCTTGTTTACCGGTATGTTCCGGGCAAGAGCCTTGATGAGGATCCGCCTCTTCCGCACAATTTTTTCTTCATGTTGGAGCGTCTAACGGGTGAGATTCACGAGCGGGGCGTCTGCCATATGGACATGAACAAGCGGGGCAACATACTTTTAGGCAGCGACGGTCGGCCTCACGTGATCGATTTTCAGTTGGCGCTTTGTTTGCCGGGGGCGATATGGCGGCCGATCCGAAAGGCGCTTCAGGGGAGCGATTTTTATCATCTTCTCAAGCACAAGCGGCGTTTTCGTGCCGATCTGATGAAGCCTTATGAATGGTCGGTGGTTAGGCGCAAGAGCGCATTGATAAGGATGCACCGCAGGATAGCGACTCCTTTTCGCAGGGTGCGGCGTCGTGTGCTGAGGCATCTTTTCGAGAACAACATACTTGCGACCGATTCCGGTGTACGGATCACACCTGAAAACGACCCGAGGCGCTACAGTCGTCGTTGAGTCGGGGGGCCGGGCAGGGCAAACGCATTCTCCTGGCAACTTGCGGCGCAGGCGGTATTGGACGGGCGAGCAAAACCGTTCGGGGGACCGGGGCGGCTGGCGGCAGATTTCGAAAGTGCGGGGTCATTTTACCTTTTTGGCGTGCGACCGTTGAGTATTGGGCGGCGTTTGGTTATGATGCGCGGTGTCGGGTCGGGCGGCGATTTGCGCAGGGACGAGACCAATGAGAGATCAGATGAGGACAATAATCGCGATTGCGGTGCTTGCGGCGGCGGCTGGGGGCGGGTGTCGTCGGGCGCTGTGGCGCGCGGAGGATCGAATGCTGCTGGCGAAGGCAGAGAGACTGGCGAAGGCGACGCTGATAGTGGATACGCATATCGATGTTCCCTACCGGCTGCAGGGCGATATGGCGGACGTTGCGCACGGGACGTCAAGCGACTTCGATTATGGCCGTGCGGTTAAGGGCGGGCTTGACGCGTTTTTTATCGTGGTTTACGTTCCGCCGGAGAAGGAGGATGAGGGTACGGCGGGGGTTTTTGCGGACAAGACAATCGACGAGATTGAAGAAGTCGTGCGGCTGCATCCGGACAAGTTTGCATTGGCGCGTGGGCCGGAGGAGGTTCGGGAGCAGTTCGGGGACGGTCGGGTTACGTTTATTCTGGCGATAGAGAACGGTGCTCCCATCGAGGGCGATACGGCAAATGTGCAGCGGTATTTCGATCGGGGGGTCCGATACATCACGCTGGCGCACGGCAAGTGCAATCACATCTGCGACTCATCTTATGACAGCGAGCGGAAATGGCGAGGGCTGAGCCCGTTCGGCAGAGAGCTCGTTGCGGAGATGAACCGGGTGGGCATGATGATCGATGTGTCGCACGTTTCGGACGAGGCGTTTTACGAGGTGATCGAGACATCGAAGGCTCCCGTGATCGCGAGTCACTCATCGTGTCGTCACTTCACGCCGGGGATGGAGCGGAATATGGACGACGCGATGATCAAGGCGCTTGCCGAAAGGGGCGGGATCATCCAGATCAGTTTCGGGGCGATGTTCGTGAATACTGAGGTGGCACGGAAGAGCAGGGAGCGGTGGGACGCGATTGAGGCGTATACAGCGGAACACAAGCTCGAAGGGGAGGCGAGGGCGCAATGGGTTGCGGCGTACAGGAAGGCCAATCCCGTGGGCAAGGCGACGGTGTCGGACGTGGCTGATCACATAGATCACGTGGTTGGTCTCGTGGGCGTCGATCATGTGGGTCTGGGATCGGATTTCGACGGGGTTGGCGACCAGGTGCCGGTGGGGCTGGAGGACGTTGGGAGATATCCGAACCTGATTTACGAACTGCTTAAGCGGGGGTATTCGGAAGGCGACATCCGCAAGATATGCGGGGAGAACTTCTTGAGGGTGTGGGGGCGTATCCTTGCGGCGGCGGAACAGGGGGGACGGGGGTAGACCGTGCGGCCGGCTTCAGTTGGGCTGCCCGGCCTGCTGGATGGTGGCGAGCATGTAGCGATAGAGCGGTGCGGACATGCCGAAGCCTTTCATGAGATCTTCGACGAGGCGGGGGCTCAGGATTGCCTGGTCGATCTTGCGATTGCAGGTCAAAAAGAAGCTTTTGTAGTTGTACCATTTGCGGATGGGCTCAGGTTTGTCGGGTCCTTTGTGCCGCTTGTAGGTCTGGCCTTCGAGTTGGAAGACGTGTTGGGCGTCGAACCATTCGATGGCCTTGATGAAGCCTTCTGGGTCCTCGTCGATTCGGCGTCGGAAGGCGGCCATGACGTCCGGGGCGGCGTCGTAGAAGCCCAGGCCATAGCGATACCACGCGGCGTTGATCTCGAGGAAATAGCCGCAACTGCGGCTGGACCAGTCTTTGCCGGGTCGCTTGAAGACAAGCCAGACGTTGTTTCGGAAGGGGGACTTGTCGTTTGAGAATCTTGTGTCGCGGTGGATTCGCGAGATGGTTTTGTTGACGGCGGGGGCGACCTCGATGGACAGGTCGATGTCGAGCATGAAGTCGGCCAGGTCGTTGACGAGATGGCGCAGCGGCTCCAGCAGATACTGGTCGTACTGTTGGCGATGGGCGTCGAACCAGCGTTTGTCGTTGTTGGCACCGAGGTCCTTGAGAAACCTGAAGGCCTTTCGGGAGAAGCCCTGGAAGGTGCGATCTTCAATCATTTGCTGTTTGGTTTGTTTCATCGCAGGTAAGTCGTCATATTGGGCGGTTGCGATTGAAAAAAAGCGGTAACTTGCGTGCGGCAGGCGAACGAACCGGCGGCGGGGGCGGCAAGGGTTGCAGGGGGCGGTATTGGACGTCCGAGCAAAACCGTTCGGGGCCCCAAGAGGCCAAAATTTCCCCCCCCGGCGAAAAGATGCTCCAAATTTCGGCCTCTGCCCAAACGGTTTTGCTCTCCAAGGTCACTGTGGGGCGGTTTCGAGATGCTGAACTGCGGAGGATGCGCCAGCCATGGCAAGGGTCGTTTCGGGCTTGAACAAAGTTGGTCGGGATCGTATAATACAATGTAGATTGTTGATTTTTTAATTTGGAGGCGCCGTTCAGTTGGAAAAAGTCAGAGAGCAGTTGCAGGTCCGGAAGGAACGGGCCGTGCTGGTGGGTGTGGTTCACAAGCGAAACGAGGGTTATAAGGGGGACAATTTGGCGGAACTTACCGCGCTTGCGGAGACGGCGGGTGCGATTGTAGTCGACCGGTTCATGCAGAAGATGAGCCGGCCGACGCCGGGGACGTATATCGGCAGCGGCAAGGCGGAGATGTTGGGGGAGCGGGTGGCGCATTTCAAGGCGGACGTAGTTATTTTCGATAATGATCTTTCGCCGGGTCAGATTCGGGAGCTTGAGAAGATCGTCAAGGCGAAGGTGCTTGACCGCAGCGAACTGATTCTGGATATATTCGCCACGCGGGCGCGTACGAAGCAGGCGAAACTGCAGGTTGAGCTGGCGCAGCTTCAGTATACTTATCCCCGGCTGACGCGGATGTGGTCGCACCTCGATACGGTTACGGGCGCGGCTGGGGCCGGTGCGGCGGGGGCGACGGGCGGTATCGGTACGCGCGGGACGGGCGAGAAGCAGCTTGAAATCGACCGGCGTATAGTGAGCAAGCGGATTACGGAGCTGAAGCGTGAATTGGCGGAGATCGACCTTCGCAAGATGCGGGAGATTGCGGGTCGGCGGGACATGTTCAAGATTTGTCTTGTGGGCTACACAAACGCGGGCAAGAGCACTCTGATGAATGCGCTGACGGATGCGGGTGTATTCGTGGAGGACAGGCTGTTTGCGACTTTGGACACGCGGACTCGCAAGTGGGCGGTCGACGCGGGCGCCGAGGTGCTGCTGAGCGATACGGTGGGTTTTGTGAATCATTTGCCGCATCATCTTGTGGCGTCGTTCAAAGCTACATTGGAGGAGGCGGTTAACGCAGATCTGCTGCTGCACGTGGTGGATGCATCGAGCGAGAATCTTTTCGAGCAGATGGACAGCGTTGGGACGGTGCTGAGGGAGATCGGCTGCGGGAAGAAGGATACGATTGTACTTCTTAACAAGGCGGATGTAATTCGGAACCAGTCGATGGTGGAATCGGCTCAGACGGTTCATCCAGAGGCGATCTGCATATCTGCTCGGACGGGGATGAATCTGGAAGAGGTCGGTCGCCGGGTTCTGTTGAAATATCGCGGTACGGAGGTTCACGTTCGGGTCCGGGGCAGCGCGGGCAACGGCAGGCTGCAGAGCTTTTTGCGGACTCATTCGAAGATTTTGCGGGAGGAATACAGCGAGAGCAACGTTCTGGTGGAGGCAAGAATGGGCCCGGCGCAGCTTTTAATGCTGAAGAAACTGGATCCCGGGGCGATCGAACTGCTTGAGGGCTGAAGTGCGGCGGCTGGGGGGGCGATAATTAAGGGTTGACACTACATACCGTGGGGGTATGTTGGGGGTATGGTTTTTTGCAGCGGATTGCACGTGGTGACGGGGGCGGCGGAGCGGCATCGCTTCATCGGCAGCGAGCTGATGCGGCGGCTGGCGGACAGTTATGAGCAGATAGTCTGGGTTTCGATCAGCATTCTTTTGGTGATTGCGGTTGCGCTGGCGGGTCACTATCTGCTGTTCAAGATTCTGGCTGTTTTTGCGCGTCGTACTGAGGGCAAGACCGACGAATCGTTTGTGGAGCACCTTCGCGCGCCGATGCGGTGGGTGATGGCGGTGGCGGCGGTGCGGCTGGTGATACCGCTGATTGCGGCGCCGGCGCGCTATATCGATGCTTTCAAGCATGTATTTGCTCTGGCGATGATCGGGCTTGTTTCGTGGCTGATCATTCGGTCGATGCGCGTTTTGGACGATTATGTGATGGATCGTTTCGATATAGGCGTCAAGGACAATCTCAGGGCGCGGAAGGTGCATACGCAACTGAGGGTTCTTAGGCGGGTTGTGGGTGCGGCGGTGCTGATCATGGCGCTTGGGACGGCGCTGATGACGTTCGACAAGGTGCGACAGCTTGGTACGACGATTCTTGCTTCGGCGGGGATTCTGGGGCTTGTGGTTGGCGTGGCGGCTCAAAGGACGCTTGCCAATCTGATCGCGGGTCTTCAGATCGCGTTCACGCAGCCGATTCGGGTGGACGACGTGGTGATCGTGGAGAACGAATGGGGGCGGATCGAAGAGATCACGCTGACTTACGTGGTGGTGCGGATATGGGATCTGCGGCGTCTTATCGTGCCGATTACGTATTTCATCGAGAGGCCTTTTCAGAACTGGACCCGGATCAGCGCGGACATTCTGGGGACGGTGTTTATTTATGCGGATCATACGATTCCGGTTGACGCGGTTCGGGCTGAGCTGCAGCGGATTCTGGAGCAATCGGATCGCTGGGACAGGAAGGTTTGCGTTTTGCAGGTGACGAATACCACGGAGCGGACGGTTGAGCTTCGGGCGCTGATGAGCGCATCGGACGCGTCGGCGGCGTGGGACCTGCGGTGTGAGATTCGCGAGAAGCTGGTTTCGTTTATACGGGAGAAATATCCTGAGTCTCTGCCGCGGTTTCGGGCGGAGCTTGACAGGGCGCCTTCGGCGGCAGGGGACGGCACAGAGGACGGCGGGACGAGGCTGTAGTGCGGCGATTGCGGCGCGCGGGGGAATGGGGCAGGGCAAACGCATTCTTCCGGCAAGTTGCGGCACAGGCGGCATTGGACGGCCGAGCAAAACCGTTCGGGGCCCCCAGAGGCCAAAATTTCCCCCCCCGGCGAACAAATGCTCCAAATTTCGGCCTCTGCCCAAACGGTTTTGCTCTCCAAGGTCACTGTGGGGCGGGTTCGGAATGCTGAACCCGGGGGTTGCAATTTTGGGGGTATTGGTTATAAGTTGGGGCCATGTTCGGTAAGATTACGATAATCGGCGACGGAGCGATGGGCAGCGCGTGTGCGATGATGCTTTGCGCCAAGGGGCTGGATGTTACGATGTGGGGGCATGACGCGGAGCAGTTGGCGGAGATCGAGTCGCTGCGTGAGAACGTGCGGTTTTTGCCGGGGTACAAGCTGCCGGGGTCCTTAAAGTTCGAAGGGCGCGACGACAGAGCGATGGCTGGGGCGGAGTTGTTTGTGTCGGCGGTTCCGTGCCAGTTCATGCGGGGCGTTTGGGGGCGGCTGAAGGATAACTTGCCGCCGGGGGCGCCGATAGTGAGTGTGGCCAAGGGGATCGAACAGGAAACACTGCTTCGTCCGTGCGAGATACTTGCGGCGGTGTTGGGAAGGGGGCACGCATACGCGGCGCTTTCGGGGCCGACTATCGCCGACGAACTTGTACGAGGTCTGCCGGCGACTGCGACGGCGGCGAGCGAGGACGAGGGGCTTGCGGAGAGTATTCAACTGACGTTCAATTCGCATACGTTCAGGGTCTACACGAACACCGACCTTGTCGGAGTGGAGTTGTGCGGGGCGGCGAAGAACGTGGTGGCGATTGCGGCGGGGATCATCGACGGCATGGGGCTTGGGGACAACGCAAAGGCGGCGCTTTTGGGCCGCGGGCTGGCGGAGATCAGGCGTCTGGGACTGGCTATGGGCGCCAAGGAGGCGACTTTTGCGGGCCTGAGCGGGTTGGGGGACCTGGTGACGACGTGCATCTCTCCGACGGGACGCAACCGGTCATTCGGGGAGCGGATAGGTCGCGGCATGAGCGCGGAGGAGGCGCTGGCGGCGACGCATAGCGTTGTGGAGGGTGCGGCGACGTGCCGGGGCGTTCTGGCGCTGGCGGCGAAGCACAACGTGGAGATGCCTATTTCGGATGCAATCGGCAGTATTTTGTCGGGACAGAAGAGCGTTCAGGAGGCGGTGGAGGATCTGATGTCGAGGCGGCTGAGGGCCGAATAGCCGCAGTGTTCGGTTTGGAGTTATGGGACGCCGGGGGGGCTCGGCGCGGAGGGGGGTCGGCGGCAGACATACGTGACAGGCGGCATGCGGCGGTGCGCGTGGTGCGCCAATTCAAGTTCAATCATGCAGGCGGCGAAGCGGGGCACGTCTGCGCTTGCAACCACCGTGAGCTTTATTCTCGGACCAGGATGCGGGGGGGCGCGCGATATGGTGGGGAGTTTGACCGGTCGATTGGCGTTTCCTATGTTTTACTGTACCCGTCGATCCAGCGATGTTTTGCGGTTCATGGATAGGACTAATGCCGGGGTGATTTCCTGTCGACGACAGGGATTAAGGAAAAGAGCATCAGTGTGATTGGATCATAATTCAGGACTTGCAATGCCTCTGATTTGGCCGCCGGAGACGTATTAAAGGATGTTTGGCGCATTAACCAAGAAATTATGCCCTATCGGGGTTGATCTGGGCAGCAGCTATCTTCGGATGGCACAACTGGGGGTCAACGGCAAGGGATTGTATCTTCACGCGGTCGGGTGCGAGAAGAAGCCCGATGAGATTGAAAGCGGCAGCGCCGACTGGCAGCGATGGGCGGCGAAATGCGCGCGAAAGCTGGCCAAGCAATGCGAGTTCAAGGGCAAGCGTCTGATTACGGCTCTTCCTTCTCAGGACGTTTTCATAGACGAGATACGAATGCCTCGCATGAGCGAGGAGAAGATGGGCGATGCGGTCAAGACGAAGGTTCGTCAGCGTTTGCCTTTCGACGCGTCGGAGGCGATGGTCAAGCACGTGACGGCGGACCTTGGGGGCAGCAAGAACGGGGAGGTGGAGGTTCTTGTGATGGCGGCGGCGCGGCTGAAGGTTGACAGGCACCTGGCAATTTATGAGAAGGCGGGTCTTGAGGTGCAGGGCATAAGCGTGTGGCCGTTCGCGATGAGCAACAGTTTCGTGGATTTTTTCAGTCGTCGTCGTGACGAGCAGGACAAGGTTGCGATGCTGATGGACGTGGCGACGGCGAACACGAATATAGTAATCTGCCGGAATCGGGACCTTTTGTTTGCGCGTGTGATACCGATGGGCTTCATTCATTTTGCGGATGGCGAGTCGATATCGCGGCTGATATCGGAGATCGACGCCTGCACGCGTTATTTCGAGTCGACGTGCGTCGGGACGCGTATCGAGCGGCTTGTGTTTTTGTCGGGTCAGCATTCCGAGCCGCAGCTTTGCGAAAAGCTGGCGGAGATGGCTCGGCGCATGCAGATACCCGCGCAGATCGGAGACGTTCTTGGTGCGGTGGAGCTGCGAAGCGGCTGCGAATCATTCGTGGAGCGTCGCGAGAGCGGCATCGACTGGTCGATAGCATTCGGTTTGAGCCTTTCCGGGCTTGACCGTTGAAATCAGCGGAAGCTGCAAAGGGAGACATTCAGATCATGAGTAAGATAGATTTTGTACCGAACGATTACATTCAGCAGCGCGAGAGCAATCGTGCGAATTCACTGTATCTGATTCTGTTCGCGGTGCTGATGGGCGCGATTGCGGTGACGTTTTCGATTTTGAAGATGCGTCAGCGCGCGGTTCGCGGCGAGCTGACGGCGTTGACTCGTCAGATGAGTCAGGCTCAGGAGCAGATTGCACAACTCGAGGAGCTGAAGAGCAAGAGCAAGACGATGATGAAGACGATGGTAGTTACGGCGGAGCTTCTTGAGCCGGTTCCTCGGAGCGTCATTCTTGCGTCTTTGACTAACACTCTTCCGGGCGGGGTGAGTCTTCTTGAGGTGAGCCTGGTTGAGAAGGAGCTACAGGGTGCGACTTCTCAGGCGAGCGGTGCGAATCGTTACAAACCGGCGTCGAAGACGCCGGCCGCGGCGGCGACCGAGACGGCGGTGCGCAAGGAGGTTGAGACGAACATCGAGATCAAAGGCATCGCGCCCAGCGACATCGAGGTTGCGACTTACATTGCGCGCCTGGGCGGCTCGGCGCTTCTGGACAGCGTGAGCCTGGTCGAGTCTAAAGAGCACAAGATCGAGGAGACTCGTTTCCGGGAGTTCAAGCTGCACACGCGGCTGAAGAAGGGGATGGTTCTTTCCAAGGAGGACATTACGAGGATTCGGGAGGAGCGTCAGCAGGTGCTCTGATCAGCGCTTCGGCGGGCTTGAAAGACATTGACTGAAAGGCAGTAACAATGACAAGCGGTTCACGAAAACTTATTTTCTTCGTTTTGCTTCTGGCGCTGGTTTACGTCTCTTATGCTTACATGATCAAGCCGGCGAATCAGCACCTTGCACAAGAGAAGATCAAGGTTGAGCAGAAGCGATCCAAGCTTATGGAGCTGAAGAAGGCGACGGCGGCGGCGAGCGATCTTGCGAATCAACTGGATAAGGTTGAAGAGGCGATCGCCGTATTCGAGAGCAAGCTGCCGCCCTGCAGCGAGATACACAAGATTCTCGAGGACGTTACAAAGATAGCTCAGATTCACGGTCTGACTCCCAAGACGATCCGTGCGCTTGACGCGAAGAACAACCGGGGCTACGTGGAGCAGCCTTTGAAGATGGAGCTTCACGGCAACTTCAACAGTTACTACGCTTTTTTGCTGGAGATGGAGAAGCTGGACCGGATCACCAAGATACGGGAGCTTTCCCTGAAGAAGCAGAGCAAGAGCGAGGGCAAGACGGAGGCGACATTTATCGTGAGCATCTTTTTCCAGGGCAACAACGCCTGAACAGGGACCAACAGAGTTTAAGGGAGCACCGCCATGCTGTCATTCATGAAAGACGGACAAACCGAGGGCAAGAAGATCGCCGCCGATGGCATTAGCGAGCCGAACGGCGTCGATTCACCGCAGTCCGGCGGGGATCAGGACTTTCTGACGACGGCCCAGCACGGTAAGAATCTCAAGCACAGCACGATCACGCTTGCGCTTTTGTTCACCGTTGGGGCATTATGCATCTGGTTCATGATCAAGAAGACGACTCCGTCGGCGGCGAGCGCGGGCACGAGCACGGAAGAGGCTCAGATTGAAAGCGCGATCGCGCAGTTGACGGGCATCAAGACGGAGATGGACACTCACGTTGGACAGATCGTGGACAAGTTCTACGAGTTTTCCGAGATCGAGCAGATTCGGGTTGGGGAGTTGAAGAAGAATCCGTTCGAGCACGAGCTCGGCATAGTTGACTTGACCGGACTCGATCCGGGGCGCGAGATTCTGCTCCGGGAGGAGATCAACCGGAAGTCGCTTGGTTTGCAGTTGTGGAGCATCATGGCTTCGGACGAGGGAGGATGCTGCATGATCAACGACAAGGTTCTTTACGTTGGCGACAGCCTCGACGGCTTCACGGTCAAGCGTATAACGCAGCGTCAGGTCGAACTGGATGCGGATGGGATCCCGGTTATACTGAAGATGTCAGAATGAAACGACTGTTTTCCAGCAAGAAGTCCGACATCGCCGGAGCGGGCGGCGTCGAGGTGAAGGGCGAGATTCCTCTTGCGCCCGGTTTGTGCAATCTGTATTCGCCGCAGACGTCAGAGATCAAGCACGTTCGCGACATCGTTGACGTTCTGGTCGAGATGGAGAAGATCACGTCGCAGCAGGGCGAGCAGATTCGGCGTCAGGACTCCGGCAAGGCGAGCGGAGGGGTCGAGGCCCTTTTGAAGAAGGTCGGCGCGGCCGAGGAGGATATACTTCACGCCAGAGCGACGCTGTGCGGTTTCGAGTTTCGCCGTTTTACGGCGGAGACGGTTAACAGGCACGCGTTCGACAAGCTGGACGCGGGTTATATACGCAGCGGTCACATCATGCCGGTGGCGATAGAGAACGACGTGCTGGTCGTTGCTACGAGCGAGCCTGCCAACGTTTTCGCCATAGACGACGTGAAGCGGCAGACCCGCATGGCGGTTCAGGTTGTGGTTTGTCCGGACAGCGACATTCAGGCCGTATGCGAGGAGTTCGACGACAAGCACGTCGGGTACAACGTCGACGAGATCATGAGCGATATGGCGGACGTCGAGGTCGTCAAGGACGTCGAGGAGGACATCGGCGACCTGGAGCGAAGCGCCGCGGAGTCGCCCGTCATCAAGTACGTGAATTACCTGTTGACCAACGCTCTGCGCGAGGGCGCCAGCGACATTCACGTGGAGCCCAAGGAGAAGTACACGAAGATCCGGTACCGCATCGACGGCGTTCTTTTCGACATGATGCAGGCGCCGGCGAAGATGCACCCTGCGGTGGTGAGCCGTTTGAAGATCATGGCAAATCTGGACATCTCGGAGCGTCGGCTTCCCCAGGACGGCAAGATAGCGGTAATCATGGGCGGCCGGGGGGTCGACCTGCGTGTATCGGTCCTGCCGACGAGTCACGGAGAGAAAGTTGTGATTCGCATTCTCGACAGCCGGTCGATCATGATCGGTCTGGAGAACAGCGGCATGGAGTCGGACGTTCTGAAGGCTTTCGAGGATCAGATTGCTCTTCCTCACGGGATATTGCTGGTAACGGGTCCGACGGGCAGCGGCAAGAGCACGACTTTGTACTCTGCGCTGGGTCAGATGGACGGGCAGACGCTGAACATCTCGACTGTCGAGGATCCGGTGGAATATAACCTGGAGATGTGCAACCAGGTCCAGACGAGCGATCGGATCGGGTTGACGTTTGCGGCGGCGCTTCGCAGTTTGCTTCGGCAGGACCCGGATATCATCATGATCGGCGAGATTCGCGACAACGAGACGGCACGCATTGCGGTGCAAGCGGCTCTGACGGGGCACCTGGTTCTCAGCACGCTTCACACCAACGACGCGCCCAGCAGCGTGTCACGGCTCGTGAACATCGGGATCGAGCCGTATCTGATTGCGGCTTCACTGAACGCGATTCTGGCGCAGCGGCTGGTTCGTCGGATATGCGACCACTGCAAGGAGTCGTACAAAGTGCCTGAGAACATGCGCAAGTACATCCAGCAGGCGGGGATCGATCCGAAGCACCTGAAGCACGGCGCGGGGTGTGATCATTGTCGCGGCAGCGGCTATGCGGGTCGGGCGGGTATTTTCGAACTGCTGATCGTGGACGAGGAGTTCCGAGACATGATCAACAAGGATTCGTCAGTGAACAGCATGCGCACGGCGTTCATGAAGAGCGGGCGGGACACGCTGTTCCACGACGGCATCAAGAAGGTTCAGCGCGGCGTTACCACAATCGAGGAGGTCCTTCGGGTGACGCAGGTTTACGGTCAGAGCGAAGACGAGGCGTTCGAGGAAAACGTCTGCACATTCAAGGCGGAATCGAGGCCGGCGGCGAAGGGCCGGGGCAAGGCGAGGTCCAAGAGCAAGGACGCGGCGTCAGCGGCGCGATCAGGCCGGGGGGCAGGCGTCCGCGCGACTTCGGAAGGCGACGACGCAGACGACGCAAAGAGCCTGATACTGGTGCTGGACGAAGACTGATTACCGGCGCCGCCGAAGCGGCGCACGCAGAAAGAAAAGGAAATAGTGGACAGGGACAGGTAGATTTATGGTCAACGTGAAGAAAATGTTAGCCGCGGCCATCGAACACGGGGCAAGCGACGTTCACATCAATGTAACGATGCCGCCGATCATGCGTATCAACACGGAGCTGATCGTCATGGACCTGCCGCCCGTGAACAACGAAGACGTCAGGCAGATGGTTTTGAGCATGGTAGGAGAAGAGAAGTTCAAGCGCTTCGAGACGGATCGCGACCTGGACTTTTCGACTCGCATCGACGACGGCAGCAGGTTTCGCGTGAATGCCCACTTCCAGCGGGATTCGATAGCGATCAGTTTTCGTGTGATCAGCAACAAGATACCTCGGATCGAGGACCTTCATCTGGCGCCGATAGTCAAGGAGCTGACGGATCTGCCGCGAGGGCTGGTGCTGGTGACGGGTCACACGGGTTCGGGCAAGAGCACGACGCTGGCTTCGATGATTAATGTGATCAACGAGAAGTACAAGAAGCGCATAATAACGCTGGAGGATCCTGTCGAGTACTCGCTCGAGAACAATACGTGCATGATAGAGCAGCGTGAGATCGGGGCGGACTGCACAGATTTTGCTTCCGGTTTGAAGCACGTTTTGCGTCAGGATCCCGATATTATTCTGGTCGGCGAAATGCGTGACCTGGAGACGACAAGTTCAACGATCACGGCGGCGGAGACGGGGCATCTGGTGCTCAGCACTCTGCACACGGTCAACGCGTCTCAGACGGTGGAGCGTATTATCGATATTTATCCGGCGACGCAGCAGAATCAGATTCGCGCGATGCTTTCGAACACGCTTCAGGCGGTGATCTCCCAGACACTGTTTCGGCGCGTTGATCAGCCGGGCATGGTTCCATGCACGGAGATACTGCTGTGCACGTCTGCTGTTCGCAACTGCATTCGCGAGAACCGCGTTTACGAGATTCCCAACATAATCGAGACGTCGCGGCGGATGGGCATGCAGAGCATGGATCACAGTATCGCCGAGATGTTCTTCGCGGGCTACATCGACAGGGACGAGGCGATCATGCGTTCGAGCAATCCGGGCAAGATGGACAAGACGCTGACGGCCGAGAACAAGGTTAAGAAGGCCAAGCTGCACGAATCACTGGTCAGTTAGAACAGAGAGGCAAGTCATGGCGCTTTTCGAACATGCAACGTCGGAACGAACCGCTTCGGAATCCCGCTTCAGGTCGTCGACCGGGGTGAACACCGGTGAAGGTCAGGCTAAGGGCGGACTGTCGAGCATACGCTTCGAGATGGGTCCGAGCCGCAAGGACATACTTCATTTTACGAACCAGCTTGCGGTCATGATCAAGGCTGGCATCAGTCTTCAGGATTCGCTGGAGTCGATAGCGGCGAACGTCAAGAACGAGAAGTTTCGCGCCATAATCATGGATTTGAAGACGCGGATCGAGGCCGGCGAGAGTTTTTCGCAGGCGCTGGGCGAGCACCGGGACATCTTCAGCAATCTTTACATAAACATGATCGCGGCGGCGGAGATCAGCGGCTCGCTGAGCGGGATGCTTCAGCAGTTGGCCAGCTATCTGGACCAGGAGGCGGAGACCCGTTCGCAGGTGATCGGCGCGATGGTTTATCCAGTGATCATTCTGGCGATGGCGGTGGTGACGACTTTGTTTCTGCTGTTGTTCGTGCTGCCCCGGTTTCTTTCGATTTTTGACGGCAAGGAGCATCTGCTGCCGGCGCCGACGAAAATGATCATGGCGGCGAGCACGTTTATGCGTGAGTACTGGTTCATTCTGCTGCCGGCGGTTGCAGGTACATTCTGGCTGTTCTGGTTTATGACTCGCAGCGGCTCGGGTCAGCGGTGGTGGCACCAGACGAAGCTCAGGATACCCTTGTTGAAGACTCTTTGCCGCAGTCTTTACATAACGCGCAGCATGCACACGATGGGGGTGCTTACGAACGCGGGCGTACCGATTCTCGATACGATAATGATCACGTCGCAGATCAGCGGCAACGTGCTTTTCGAAAGCATGTGGAAGGGCGTGCACGAGGCAGTTCGGCAGGGCAAGAAGATCGCGTCGAGTCTCGGCGGATACAACCTTATGCCCGGCAGCGTCGTGCAGATGATTCAGAGCGGCGAGGAGTCGGGAACGCTGAGCGAAGTCTTGCAGGACGTTTCCGAGTTCTATGCGCGCGAGCTGAAGAGCGTAATCAAGATGGTGACGTCGATGATCGAGCCAATAATGATTATCGTGATGGGCGTTCTGGTCGGCTTCATAGCCATGAGCGTGATTCTGCCCATCTTCAGGATGTCGTCTTTGGTGACATCGTGACGCACGGGGAGGCAGTTATGATGAATTATGCGTCAAGCATGGGCGGGTGCGTGCGCCGGGGATTCACGCTGATAGAGGTTCTGGTTGCTGTGGTGCTGATCGGCATAGCGATCGCGGCGCTGCTGGCGGCCAACGGCGCGTACACTCAGGTCAACGGCGCGGGGATCGATCTGTCGACGGCGGAGTTTTTGATCGAGCAGCTTCGGGAACTTACGGCCGTTCTGCCGGTGGTCGATCCGGACACGGGTACGAGTTATTTCGGGCCCGAGAGCGGCGAGACGACGGTTTCGGCATACAACGATCTGGACGATTTTGACGGAGCGACGATTTGTCCGCCGGTCGACGTAACAGGAGCGCCTCTGACGGAGTTTGCATCGTTCACTCAGCAGGTGAGCGTCGAGAACGTCAGTGCGTCGAGTCTGGAAACCGTTGTGGCGGACCACGGCAGCGACTTCGTGCGGGTAACCGTGACAATTCTTCAGAATAACAGGCCCATAAGCTCGGCGAACTGGATTCGTGCGCGTTATTGAGCGAGTTGGAGGGATAATGATGCGTCAGAAGCGACACAGATGCTCGGGCGGTTTTACGCTGATCGAAGTACTGATCGCGCTTGCTCTTCTTGCGATGCTGATGGGGGCGGTTGCGGCAGCAGTTCACGCCTCGATGACAAACTACCGCGAGAACGAGGACATGTTCCGGGCGATCAGCACGGCGAGGCAGGCATTGATACGTATAACCACGGATCTGCGGACATCGTCGAAGATTTCGTCTTACGATTCGGCGGGGCAATGCACGATTGATCTTGACGGGGATCCCGCCGAGGACGAGGCCGTCGCCGACTGGGATATTGCTTATGTGTACGACGACTCGACCGACACGCTGAACCTGGTTATCGATCCTGACGGCGCGGCGGAGAGCTATGTGCTTTGCCGGAACGTTACGGCTCTGACGTTTTCGCGCACGCCGGCGGTCAAACCCCGGAGCGTGCGGATTTCGATGACCGTTACGGTGGGTGGGCAGTCGCAGACGGTGTCCTCGGCTGCACTAATCCGGCGGCAGTTGTAATCAGCGACTGGGCGGCATCGAGCCGCGCGGGCGGCGTGACAGCGACCGTTTTACAGTGAGTCGTCGACGAGTTCGCAGATGATATGGTACGCCAGGACGTGTACTTCCTGGGCGGCGGCGGCGGCAGGGGCATCGACAGTAAGGCACACATCGGCGATTTCCTGGAGCGGGGTATCAAGTCGTCCGGTAAAGGCGATGATTCGGGCGCCCTTTTCGCGGGCGGCGCTGGCGGCAGCAAGGACGTTTGGAGAGGCGCCGCTGGTTGAGAACGCCCAAAGAACGTCATCAGCCCCCACCATGGCCTGGACCTGTCTGGCGAAGACGTCCTCGAACGCAAAGTCGTTGCCGACGCACGTAAGCACGCTGGTGTCGGCGGACAGCGCGACGGCGGGAAGCGGGCGGCGATTTCTTCGGAAACGTCCGACGAATTCGCCGGCCAGGTGCTGGGCGTCGGCGGCGGAACCGCCGTTGCCGCACAGGTACAGGCAGCCGCCGCGTTTGAAGCATTCGGCGATCATTCGGGCGGCGTCCCGCACGGCTGCAACACCGCGCTGCCGGAACTCGCAAACGAGGCGCTGATGTGCGTCTATGATCTGCTCGATTTTGTCTGTCATTCTGACTTCCCCGTCACGTGCGGGCACAGGCTCTCTCAGGTCTTTTTGGCCGGAGGGCGGCGGCGCGGGCGACGGTGCGATGGTTTCCTGCCGGGTGCGCCGCGCTGCGCAGAGGACCTGCCGGCTGGTCGATCGAAATCGGGCGCCGGTCCGCGCCATACCGGCTGGATATGGTTCATACGCAGAATCTGCCTGAGATCCCTCAGGTTGGCGTTAGTGAAGAAGGTCATTGCGACGCCCTTTCGTCCCATGCGGGCGGTTCGCCCGGTGCGGTGCGTGTATGCTTCGGCATGGGTTGGGAAGTCGTAGTTGATCACGCTGGTGACATGGCTGAAATCAAGCCCGCGGCTTGCCACGTCGGTGGCGATCATCAGTCGGATGTCCTTCTTGCGGAAACGGTTGAAAAGGCTGGTTCGCCGCGACTGCTCAAGCCCGCCGTGAATGCTGTCGACCGATTTGAATTCCTTGCGCAACTGGTCGTGGAGCTTCTCGACGTTGCGGCGCGAGTTGCAGAAGATTATTGCCTGAGTGGGGTCCTCCTGGCGTATATACTCCGTCAACATCTCGAAGCGATGGTGAATCTTGACCATCTGGAAGTGGTGTTCAAGGCTCGACGGGGCGATTTGTGCGAGGTTGAGCTCGATAGTTACGGGGTCCTTGAGGTGTTTGGCGGCGAGCGCCTTGATCTCACGGGGCATCGTGGCCGAGAAGAGCAGAGTCTGATGCTCGTGCACGAGGCAGGAAATGACAAACTCGACGTCGTCGATGAAGCCCATATTGAGCATTTCATCGGCCTCGTCGAGGACGAAGGTCCGCACCTCGGAGAGCCGCAGGCGGCTGTTATACAGCAAGTCGATGAGCCTGCCCGGGGTGGCGACGAGGATGTGGACGCCGTGCTCCAGTTTGCTCTTCTGGATGTCGATGGCGTATCCGCCATAGACGGCGAAGGCGGCGATTTTGGTTTTGCGGGCGATGTTGGATATTTCACGCACGTACTGGAGGGCAAGCTCGCGGGTAGGCACGAGGACGAGGACCTGGACGGCGGTAATGGACATATCCACATTCTGCACGAGCGGCACGCCGCAGGCTGCGGTTTTGCCGGATCCCGTCTCCGCCATAGCGATCATGTCGCGTCCGCTGAGGATGTGAGCGAAGGTCTGCTCCTGGATGGGAGTCAGTTCGGTGTAGCCGATGTCTTTGAGACCGGCCAGGAGTTCTGGTTTAAGATCAAGGTCTTCGAATTTCATTGACGAGTCAGCCTTATGTCCGCTTTTGCGCTTGTTTGCTGAAAGGCGGATTATACCCGCCTTTAGTCGGACCGCAAGCACGGGTTTACCAGTTATATTTCGGCCGACGGTCAGTCTTTGTTGAATCGCAGGGTCAGGCAGGGGCCAGGCAGGAGGATCTCAATGCCGTGGTGGTCGGTGTCGGAGAGCAATTTGAGCGTGTTTGGCCCGGGAAGGAGGTCGGAGAGGGCAATCTCAATGTCTGTATACACCACGTCGTGAACGGCTCTGCCGGAGAGGATATTGTAAGGACGTCCGTTGATCGTGAAGGGCCTGGCTGTCTTGCCCTGTCCGCCGTCCCAGACCTTCACCTGCAAGCGGGCGCGTACTGCGCCGGACAGATCGGCAGGCAGCGTGATCAGGGCGGTCTTCTCGCGGGAGGCTCGCGACCAGAAGGGGGCTGGCAGCGGATCGCATTTGAACATGCTGACTGTCGGGCGACGGGCGGGAAAGGACAAGCGGTCCGTGATTTCGGTTTCGTAGAGAAGCCCGTTTTGCATTGTCACAACCGCTTTGACCGCCATCGAAGTCTTCTGCGAAGGGATCAGGCTCGTGTCCCACGCCACCCGGTATGGAGACGCAGTGCTCGTACCGATATGGTTTACAGGCTTCTTGCGGTGGGTGAAGCCATGCCAGTCGTTTTCGATGAGATCGCCGTTGTCGTCGAAGCCTTCATAGCGTGCGAAGTAATCAACTCTTACAATGTCGGTCGCCGCCGCGGGCAGTCCGTCCAGCCAGAGCTGCGTCTGGTCGGCAACAGCATCGACGGGTGTCGAAAGCCTGACTTTGGGCGCGAAGTAGTCAAGGCCGCACGAGGCGATGTCGGGGTGGTCCGGTGCGAGCCGGCATCGCAGGGCGGCGTTGTCGATTATGAAATGTCCCCAGAAGCCGTCGCCCCGCTCGCAGGCAAATTGAAAGGCGTTGATCCCGCGGACGAGATGAGAAGTATTCAATTCGACGAGGGGATAGGAATACGTGCAGTGGTTACTCTCGGTGCCGAAGGAGTCGATGGGGTACGGGCCGCGTCCGTTCACAAAGAAACGTTTGTCGGCGGTGTCAGGATGGCCGCCCCACATTTCCAGGTACAGGCAGACGCCGTCCAGTGCGAACAGGTCCTGGTCGAGGTCGATGAGCATTAGTCCGTTGGCGCGGGCTTCTGGTCGCTTGCCGAAGACGGGGTGCAGGCTCAATTCGGGGTCGTTAACCCGCCATCTCCCATCAGCATGGTTACTGACGGCCTTGTCAAAGTCGGCCCAGTATTCTCGGTAGAAATACCCATTACCCGCGGCGGCGGCAGTAACAAGGGCCAGGATAATGGCCGGCAGTTGCAGTTTCATGCCATCTCCTCATTGTGAATATACCATATACAGTTCCTTGTCAGCCAATCTGCCTTAGAGGATAGTGCATTTACCCGGCGCAGGCAAGGGCGACCTAACGAGCGATTGGCCGACGGTGCCGCGGCTTGTACTTTTTTTCGTGGACTTGACAGGATCGCGATTGGCTATTATCCTGTTTTAATCACGGCAGGTGTATCCGATATTGTCGGGTGTCGCTAAAGAGGAGCGTGGTGGCATGCATGAACGCGGCCGAAAGCGTCTGCGGTTGGACGGCAGGAGAGTTTCTGATACGCATGAGGGCTCACAAGCTGAGTCTTTGCGTTTTTTTCATCTGATTTTGGCTTGCGATGTTTTTGCGCGCGTCTTCAGGGGGCAATCTTAACTGTAATACAGTTTTAACGTAAGGAGGAACGAAATGAAGAAGACGATTCTCTTATTGGCTGTTTCCGTTTTGCTGTCGGGGTGGGCGGCCGCGGACCTGCGCAACGGGCTGGTGGCCTACTGGCCGCTGGACGGTCAGATCGTCAACAACTTCGTGCCGGACATGTCCGGGATGGGCAACGACGGACAACTGGTGGGTTCGGCCACGACGACGCCCGGCATCGTGGGTGACGGTCTGTTGTTCAACGGCAACTGGGGCAACGCGGTGAACTGCGGAACCTGGAACCCGGCGGAGGCGACCGGGCAGATGAGCGTGTCGATCTGGGCGAACTGGAACGGCACACCCGGCGACTGGCAGGGTATTATCGGCAAGCGAGACAACTGGCTGGACGGCGGGGTTCGCCAGGTGGAGTACTGCTGGTTCGCGGAGATTGCCGCGGCGAGCGGATTGGTGTCCTGGCAGTCGACGGACAACTCACTGAGCCTCGATTATATGCCTATCGGCGAGTGGACGCATATTGCCTTTACATGGGATGGAACAAATGCGACGACGTGGCGCAACGGCTCGGTAGTCGCCACAGGACCGTTCACGCTCGGCGACAAGCTGGATGCGACGATCTGGCTCGGCGCCTGCAATTCGGGACCGGGCAATAACTTTCACGGCATAATTGACGAGGCGGCGATTTGGGACCGGGCGCTTTCTCCGGCGGAGATCGCTGCGTTGTACAACAATGGAAACGGGGTACCGCTTGCGGGCAACGCATGGCGTCCGGAGCCGGTCAGCCCGCCGAACAAGGCGGTGGGTATTCCCATGGAAGGCGTCTTGCTTGAGTGGGATGCGTCCGCGGAGACTCCTCCTTCGCCCATCATTCGGTATGACGTTTATCTGCACACGGACAAGGGCGAGGTTGCCGATCCCAACCAGGCGGGGTCCGAGGCATTCCTGACGTCGGTTGATCCGGCGTCGCCTCTGCAGGCCGACACCGGGGATCTGGTCAACAACTCAACTTATTACTGGAAGGTGGTGGCTGTCGCGGCGGACGCCAATACCGCGACGGGACCTATCTGGAGCTTCGATACGGTCATAATGACGCCGACGATTGTCGTGCAGCCTCAGGACGCGGGAGTGGGTCCGGGCGGATGGGACGCATCGTTTACAATCGAGGCGACGTCGCCCGCCGACGGACCGACGTATGCATGGTACAAGGACGGAAGCGGAATCGTGCTTGGTACGGAGGCGACGCTTGACATCTACGGAGTGGACGACGCCAAGACAGGCGGGTACTATTGCGTGGTGAGCAACAGTTACGGCGACACCATTTCAGATATAGCTTACCTGTCGATTATGAAGTACGAACCGCAGGGCGGGCTGCGCAACGGCCTCTGGGCGTATTACCCGCTGGACGGCAATGTCGAGGACAAGTCGGGCAACGGTCGCCACGGCACTCTGGTGGGATCGGCGCCGTTTGTCGACGGTATTATCGGCCAGGGTATAAAGTTCAACGGCAGTTCCTATATCGATCTGGACCGCTGGAACCCGTCGGAGGGTACTGGCAAGCTGTCGTTTGCGATGTGGCTGACATGGGACGGCGGCGGCGGCGACTGGCAGGGACCGATTGGAAAGCGCGACTCATGGGCCGAAAGCCAGATGATGTGGATTCTGGAAGCGAACAAGGTGGCCAATTACGGCGAGATGCAGTTCATGCGGGAAGGAAGCTATCCCGGCCTTGTCTATGTTATGCCCGATGATGAGACGCCGGTGCACGTAGTGGTCAGCTTTGACGGTACGATCGCCCGGATGTACATCAACGGCGAGCCGACCAATGCAGGCGGGGGTTTCTCATTCGGCACGGACACAGAGGCGGCGATGGTGATCGGCTCCACGCAGGGCTACGGAGGCAACGCATGGAGCGGTTTGATCGACGAGGTCGGCATCTGGAACCGGCCGCTTACCGCAGACGAGGTCCGGCAATTGTACGCCGGCGGCGCGGGCACTGCGCTTCCGAGCGAGGCGTGGTGGCAGCCGGTCGGACCCGATCCCGACGGAACGAGCTACATTGACCCGGAGATAGATCTGACGTTGGGCTGGCAGTACGGACCTTATCCGCCGAGGACCGCCGATTATGCGGTGTATATGGGTGCGGGCAACGAGGCCAGGGACGTGCTGTCGGATCCGAACAGCGACGCAAGCGCCTACTACAAGGGCACGGTTGCGGCCGGTCAGCCGCTGGCGTTTGTGATCTCCGCGGGTGATCTGGACTATAACCGCAGGTACTGGTGGCGCGTCGACACGGTGGACGGCGGATCGAGCGTCGCCGGCGTAGCCTGGCGTTTCGATACGATCAGGACCATGCCTGACATACTGGCACAGCCCGCCGGAGCGCTCGTGGGCGAGGGAGAGACGGCGACGCTGAGCATAGAGGTCAGCACCGGAACCGTCGAGTGGTTCAAGGAAGGCGGCGACTCGGTGGGCATCGGCAATCCTCTTTATGTCCCCGATATCGACGAGAGCAAGGAGGGCAATTACTACGCGGTAGTCAGCAACGCCGCCGGTTCGGTAACTTCCGATCCGTGCAAGGTAATGCTCAAGCAGATGGTGGCGCACTATACTCTGGACGACGTGCTCGATGCACAGAACCGGCAGGTGCTTGACTCGACGAAGTTCGCCCGGCACGGCATCGCCTCGGGCGGCGTAAGCAGCGCGCCCGGCATCATCGACGGCGCGATGAGCTTCAGCAACGCGTGGATCGACTGTGGAACGTTCAACCAGTCGGATCCTGGAGGGCAGATGACGATCGCCTTCTGGGCGAATTGGAACGGCTCCAACGGCAGTTGGCAGACGGTGATGGCCAAGCGCGACGAATGGGGCGAGAACACCATGATGTGGGCAATCACAAATCACGAGCAGAACAACAGCCGCGTGCAGCTCGAGTCGCCGGTCTCGTATCCGTGGTTCGGCGGCGATGATCTCCTTGTGGTCGGCGAGTGGACTCACGTGGCGATCGCGTTCGACGGCGCCAATGCAATCATGTACGTAAACGGCTTCCAGGCGGGTGGTCCGTCGCCGTTTGCATTCAGCGGAGGAACGAATGCCCACATCTATATCGGAGCGGCCCAGGACCCCGGTTATGACCCGTTTAACGGCGTTCTGGACGACGTCCGCATCTATAATTACGCCCTGGACCCCGTATCGGCGGTGAAGCTGTATGCCGAAGTTACCGGCAATCCGGGCTGTCCGTATCCCCTTGCGTACGATCTGAGCGGCGATTGCCAGGTGAATCTTGAAGACTTTGCGATCATCGCTTCGGCGTGGATGGAGTGCGGGCTGATACCGGAAACGGCTTGTGAATAATCGGCGGTTTCGTCGAGGTGCGAGGTTCGTTTAAGACTAACACAAGAATGGAGGACATAAAAATGAAGAAGGCACTGATTATAGTTGCGGCCGGCTGCTTTGTTCTGGCGGGTGCTGCCGAGGCGAGCCTCATGGACGGGCTGGTCGGTTACTGGCCGCTGGACGGCAATCTGAAGGATTCTTCTCCGGGCGGTCATGACGCCGTTCTCATCGGCGGATCGGCGCCGTTCGTCGAGGGCGTGGTCGGTCTGGCGGCGCATTTTGACGGCAATCCGGGCACAGGTGCAAATACCGGCAGATGGGATCCGTCGGAAGACACCGGACAACTGTCGATTTCGTGCTGGGCCAAATGGGATTCGGGCGGCGAGACGTGGCAGGGGCTCGTTGGAAAGCGCGACGATTGGGCCGACGGCGAGGTCAGGTGGCACCTGGAGTGCACGGAGGCGAGCCTGTATTTTCAGCAGCGCGTCGGGCCCGGACCGTCCAACCCGGACGGCCTGCCGCCGGGCGTGTGGCATCACGTTTGCGTTACGTTTGACGGCGCGACCGCCACTCTTTATCGCAACAGTGTGGCCGTTGCCGCCACGGAGTTCACTCTCGGTGACGACGTTGATGCGCACGTTGTTTTCGGATGCGTCAGCTATAACGGAGCCGGAGGCGTCGGCAATCCGTTCAGAGGCGCACTCGATGAGATCGCGATCTGGAACAGGCCGCTGAGCGCCGACGAAGTCGCACAACTGTATAACAACGGCAACGGAACGCCGATCGCCAATCAGTGGAAGGCCGTTAACCCCCGGCCGGCCAGCGGCGCCGCGGAGGTGAGTGCTTCGGGGGTAATGCTGCAGTGGGACGAGCCCGAAGTGCCGGCGCCGGGACCGATTGTCAAATACAACGTGCACATGAGCACCGACATACGTGATCTGCGAGATCCCAACGATATGAGTTACCTGAAGGGTTCGGCGCCGGCCGCCGGGCCGCTCCAACTGAACCTGACCGACGCGGACCTTGAAGTTAACACGACGTATTACTGGCGAGTGGACACGATGCTCAGCGACGCGCCAAGGGACCCCAACAATGCTTACGGAAGCATCTGGAGCTTTACGACGCAGTGGACCAAACCGGTAATCCTTGCGCACCCCAGGAGCGTCATGGTTGATGCAGGCGGCGATGCGGTCTTTTCCGTTGAGCTGCGAACGGATCTTTCGCTGCTGGAGCCGGTATCCTTTGCATGGTATGACGAGAACGATCAGCTTATCGTCGACGGGCCTGGCGTGTCCGGTGCGGCGACCAGTGAACTGACGATTGCCAACGTGGGCGCCGCGGAACTTGGCAAATCGTTCTACTGCGTGGCGACCAACGCCGACGGCAGCGCACAATCCGACGCGGCAACGCTAACTGTCAAGCTGCTCGTGGCACACTACAGGATGGACGACATTATCACGGCCGAAGCCAACAGCGTGCTGGACTCATCAGGCCTTGGCAATCACGGTGTGGCGGCCGAGGGCGTTGTCAGCGCCGCGGGTGTAGACGGCGGCGCCCTGCTTTTCGACAGCAACGGCTGGGTGGACTGTGGAACGTGGAATCCTTCGGCGTTGACCGGGCAGCTCACCGTTGCGTTCTGGGCCAACTGGGGCGGCTCCAACGGAAGCTGGCAGGCGGTGATGTCCAAGCGCGACAGTTGGGAGACCGAGAACTTCTACTGGATCATCACGTGCAACGATCAGGACGGCGGCAGGCTGGGGTTCGGCGGCACGATGTGGCCGGGGCTCGGCGACAATTACATGCCCGTCGGTGAATGGGCGCACGTGGCCATTACGTTCGACGGCGCCAACGCCATGATGTACATGAACGGAGCCCTGGCTGGCGGACCGGCGGCGTATCAGTTCGGCGGCAAAAGCGACGCACGAATCTACCTCGGCGCCGCTAACGCGTGGGGCGACCTTTACAAGGGCGCTCTGGACGACGTCCGCATCTACAACTACGCACTGGATGACGTCGCAGTAGCGCGGCTGTATGCACAGTTGGGCAGCGAGGCAGTCTGCCCGGAGAGCCTGCGGCCGGCCTATGACTATGACGGCGATTGCAGGGTTGGTATAGGCGACATAGCAATGTTCCTGAGCGAATGGATGGAGTGTTACGCAGTGCCAGGCTGCATCGACTGAACAACAATCAAGAGCCTTTAAATAATCGCAGGGTCCGTGCTCATCAAAGCGCGGACCCTTTTTCATTTTGCCGTTGACGCAGAAAATATGGGACCTTGACGCAGGCAATGTTTTTGCTTGCGAAGATGCCTCCGGGCGGAGATAATCACCTGGTCAATTCTGATAATCTGTTCAAGACAGGAGTAGATCATGCTTTTGCCAAGACCAATCCGCAAACTGCTGGCAGTGTTTCGGGGCGGCGTGTCGCCCCTGATAATCGTGCTTTCGACGGTGTTGGGCTTCACATTTGGACTGGTGCCGGGCTTCTATGGGATTCACGCACTGATTCTCGTGCTGTTTGTTCTTCTGAACGTCCATTTCGGGATGTTCTTCCTGTCGGGTCTGCTGGCCAAAGGCCTGTGCTTCGCGGCGGCGCCGCTGCTGTATCACGTCGGCGGCTTCGTGCAGGCACATTTTTCCGGGCTGCTGGGTTTGTTGGGGCGTGTGCCCATTCTCGGTTTGACGGATTTCAGCCGTTACGCGGTGGCGGCGGGCCTCGTCGCAGGTCCGATCATCGGACTTGTTATCGGTTTGATCCTGGCCAGACTCGTGCTTTCGTTCCGCCGGGCATGGGTTCGGATGGAAGAGGGTTCGGAGGCGTTCCGCAAGTGGACCAATAAGGGCTGGGTTCGGCTCTTTGACCGGCTGCTGATCGGCAAGCGGACTAAAGAAGCTCGCCTTGCGCTGGAGGCCAGGAGCCCTATCATTCGCAAGGTCGGCGTCGCACTGGCGGCCATATTGCTTATCATTATTGTCGCAGCCGCGGCGGTACTCAAGGACGAAGTGGTTACACAGAAGGCCACTGCCGCCCTGACGCGGGTCAACGGCGCCGAAGTGAACGTCGAGCGAATGAGCCTTTCGCTTGCCGGCGGGCAGCTCGGTGCAGCCAACATCCAGGTGACCGATCCGGAGAATCCCAGGTTCAACCAGGTCTCTATCGGTGAGCTGGTCGCCAACGCGGCCTTGTACGACCTGTCATGCGGCAAAATCGTCATTAACGAGATGCTGCTGAGCAACGTGCGATTCGATACGGAAAGGCAGACTCCTGGAACGGTGCTCGCCCGTGAGAAGTCCGCAGAAGAGCCCTTCGACCCTGATGCGTACAAAGTCTCCATCGAAGACCTCAGCAAGCTTGAGACGTACTTTGAGAATGCAAAGAAGGTTAAGGAGTTCCTTGAAAAGATCCGGCCCTATCTGCCCAAGCCGGGCGGCGAGAAGCCCGAGCCTGAACAAATTCCGCACACGGTCATGGAGTACCTCCAGGCTCGCGCAATAACGAGTCCGACGCCGCGCGTTCTGGCCAGGCGCATAGTGCTTGACAAAGTCGAACTCCCGAATACGCCGTTCGGCACATGCAGGATCATTATCACCAACGCCTCCGACGCACCTGCGGCGGCAGGTCTGCCTGCGAAGATCGAAATCCAGTCGGACGATAATCCCGACGCATTTGCCATGACGGTGCACTTCGATTCGCCCGACAAGATTCCTGTAATGGAAGGCGCTTTCAACAAGATCGATCTGAGCAGGCTCCAGTCGCAGATGAGCGACAAGAACCCGGTCGTATTCAAGAGCGGCACGGCTTCGGGCGGCTTCAACGGGATCGCAACGGCTGAGGCGCTCGACCTTAACATCGCCGTGAACCTCGAGGATTTCCAGGCCGAAGGCGGGCCAAGGGGCATGTTGGGCCTTGACAGCCGACACACGTCCGAAGTGCTCGGAGTACTCAAGAATCTCGAAACCAAATTGCGACTTGTCGGCCCACCGAGCGAACCGCGTTTAGTCTTCGACAGCAAAGGCCTGACGGATGAATTCCAGAAGGCCCTTGTCGCCGCCGGCAAAGATCGCATCCAGCAGGAGCTTCAGAAGCAGCTCGACGACAAGCTGGGCGACCAACTCGGCGAGAAGATGCCCACCGAGGTCAAGGAGGTCATCAAGGACCCCGCAGGTCTCCTGAAGGGCGTAGGCGGCCTGCTCGGCGGCAAGAAAGAATAGTCAAACCTTACTGAGGACCGGCGGCTTGAACCCGCACCGGTGCATTTGCATCGGCTTTGTGCATCGGGTATAATTGGTGTTTTTGCAGGAGGGTTCGATGAATCGCCGGACTTTTGTCGGCTCCGGTCTGTTTGTCTGGGGCGTATCGCGCTTTGCGGCCGCGGCCGCGGCGGACCAGGCGCACAATGACAACATGCGCATGGATTTGCCGCTGCCGGACATACCCAATTTCTGCACACACGAGCACTGGGGCAGCATCGCTTCGTTTGGGCATGTCCCGGGCGGCTTTCGTGCGGATGCCGTAGCCGGAGCCGCACCGCAGCGCCGTACAACCCTCATCGACATTCTCGTCGATCCGTATTTGGGCGGCTGTCTGCACGCCGCCGGTGTTGACGCCGATGCGATCATGCGTCGGAATCTCGGCGTCGATGTATCCCAGGCCGGGCTGAATGATATAGCGGCCGCAATGTCGGCGCTGCGTCCGATTCTGAAACCCCACCAACTGACGGGCACTTACCAGTGCATACGAAAGGGTATCCTCAAGGCTTATGCCGTGGACATCAGCACTGCCGATGCGAACGCCACGGGCCGACTCGATGCGACGATAGGAAGAAACTATCAAAACGTTTTCGCATGGTATAAGCGCCTCATGCAGCAGGCGAACTTCTCGGAACTGATTCGTCCCGTCCATCCGGAGTACTACATCGAAAAGGATTCCGACGAATCGGCCGCGACAGAGCGGTCCTTCACGCACACCGTGATGCGAATCGATCCCTTTATGGATTTGTGGAAGAAGGACAGCGCTCGCCGCCGCAGGCTCACCGAGATGGCGGGCGTCGAACCGACGGACGCGACGAGCTGGCGGCATTTTCTGGATAGTATCTTTCAGACGGCCGCGGAAGGTGGCGCCCTCGGAATCAAGCAGCTCCAGGCATACAGCCGCGACCTGAACTTCCAGCCGCGCAACGATAGCACGGTGCGATTCAGCGGCGACCTTAACGCAGACGAGGCGCGCACATTCGAGGATTGGGTCGTGCACGAATGCTGCAAGCGGGCGCATGACCGCCGCTGGGTGCATCAGGTGCACCTCGGAACACACAACCTGCCGCATTCCAATCCGCTGGCGCTGCAGCACCTTGCGCGAAGATACGGACGGCAGAAAATCGTGATGCTGCACTGCTGGCCGTTCATCGACGAAAGCGGATGGCTGGCCAGGCACGTATCCAACATGTACATAGATACATGCTGGCAGCCGGTACTCAACCCCGAGTTTCTGCGAAAGTCGCTGCGGCTGTGGCTGAACTATGTTCCAGCCGACAAGATCTCAATGGGCAATGACGCGACCTCTATCGAAATGGCCCTGGGCAGTTCGTATTTCGGCAGGAGCATACTTTCAGAGGCCCTGCAGTATGTATCGGACACTGCCGGCCTGACAAAAAATGCACGTCTGCAAATCGCGTCCGATATACTGCATAACAATGCAGTTGATATCTATGGCGTCGGAAAACGCCTCGAAATGCGGGTCTAATTGTGGTGCAGGAGGCAAGCCGCCGCGGTCGATAAACAGTGTTGCTGCTATATGAGAAGAATAATTCACAAGACTGGAATCTTTTTTGCCTCCGCGATGCTGGCGTTCGGATCCCGCTGCACGGCCATGGGCGATGAAATACAGCCGCAGTCATTGACAGTCGCGGTAATTGACGCCGACACCCAGAGGCCGCTGCCGTGCCGCGTATATGTGCATGGAGGCGATGGAACGTGGCACTTCGTGCGGTCTGCCGCACCCGACGGTTCTGCGATCGAATACCACAAGCAGAACCAGGCCAACAAGAATTCCATCGAGATGCATACCACGGTCTCGGCGCATCCGTTTGCCGTCGACCTGCCCGCCGGCGATTACACGTTGACTATCGAGCGGGCAAAAGAGTATTTCCCTCATACGCAGAAGGTGTTAATCGGCGCCGAGCCGGTATCGTTTACTGTATCGTTGAGGCGATGGATCGATATGGCGTCGCTGGGCTGGTACAGCGGCGACACGCACGTACATCGCACTCTGGACGAATTGCCGAATGTGCAATTGGCCGAAGACCTCAATGTCTCCTTTCCACTGACGTACTGGGTTACACGAGCGTTCACCGCGCCGGCGGCCGGAGACAAGAACGCAAGCAGGATCGCCGAGCCCAACCTGATCGCCATCGATTCGACGCACGTGATATATCCTGTCAACACCGAATACGAAATATTCAGCGTCGGAGAGCGACAGCATACGCTGGGTGCGGTATTCATTTTGAATCATAAGACGCCGTTCGATCTGGGGGCGCCTCCCGTCGGTCAGATTGCGCAAGCGGCGCGCAAGCAGGGCGGCCTGCTCGAACTCGACAAGCATAACTGGCCATGGTCCATGATGCTGCCGCCGGTCATGGGGGTCGACCTTTATGAACTGGCCAACAACCACCTGTGGCGGACGGAATTCGCTTTCACCAGGTTTGCCGAAGCGCCCGCCGAGTACATGAAGGTGCAGACGGACGAAAAGGGATTCACGGAAAAAGGCTGGATTCAGTTCGGTTTCGAGAATTACTACGCCCTGCTCAATTGCGGTTTCTGGATGCGGCCCACAGCGGGAACCGCCTCCGGCGTACACCCTGTACCGTTGGGGTTCGGGCGAGTGTACGTCAAGCTCGAAAAGGGTTTCAGTTACGAGGGGTGGGTCGAAGGCCTCGACAAGGGTCGAAGTTTTGTCACAACCGGACCCATGCTGATGGTCACTGCCGACGGTTTAGAGGCCGGATCAATCCTTGAGCGGCAGCCCGCGGGCGAGCCGGTGCACATATGCGGCACGGCCCTTTCGCCGCGACCGCTGAAACGCATTGAGATCGTGGTCAATGGCGACGTGGTCAAGGCTATCGAGCCTGAGAACACCGAGACCAAGGCAGGCGCAAGGATCAGCCGAATCGACGAGAAGATCGCCATTGACGGGACCTCGTGGATTGCCGTGCGGTGTTTTCAATTCGACAACGACCGGGTGCGCTTCGCACACACCGGATGGTTTCGCGTGAATGTACAGGACCGGCCCCTGCGTCCTCGCAAAGAGCAGGTCGCATACCTGATCGCACGTGTCGAGGCCGAGATCAAGCGGAACGAGGGCATCCTGCCGGATGCAGTCATGCAGGAATATGCAAAAGCCCTCCAGGCGTACCGTGAGGCCGCGAAGCTTGCCCGCTAAAACACGCCCGCGGACAAAGCTTCACCCGTCGGTCCCGATACCGAAGTAGTAACCTGACCTATCGGGACAGTCCACGTGTCGCATTTTGTGAATTCCTTGTTGGTACTTCCGCAATAGGTGTCAAAGACGACCACGTCCCCGCTTACCGAAACATCCACGAACGTCTGTGTCCTCCCCTGCCCGCAGTTTCCGGCATCCACCTGCCAGGTTACGGTCGGCCATTCAGAAGAACCTTGTTGCAGTCGACCATAAGAGTGCGTGTGCCCGCAGAAAAAGGCGATTACGCCTCGGTCGTTCAGCAGCTTCCAAAAACGGTCTCGATTGTTTCGGTACTGGTCGAGGCTGTTGCCCACATGCCTGCCTTGGGGATAGGCCGGCTCATGACCCACAACGAAGATCACCGGCTGGTCCGTTGCCTCCAGGTCCGCCCTGAGCCACTCGTAGAGACCGTCGCACACGTCGCCCTTGCCGGAATGATCGTCTTGCCCGGTATAATACTGGTTGAGGACGATAAAGTGTGCCGATCCGTAGTCAAACGAATACGTTGTTGTCTCCGATCCTGGCGGGCCCTGCCGCACTATAAAGGGCAGTCGGCTCGAACGGTCCCGAACCCAGGCCATATACTCGCGGTTTTCCGCGTCATGATTGCCGACCGCCGGGTACCACAGCATATCGGCGCCAAACGCCGCCCTGAAATCGTGATCCGTCATCCACGGCGGGTCGAAATCGCCCGCCATCAGCACAAACGCCCCCTCGCCGTCGACCAGGCGGTTCATCTCCTGCAAGGTCCACTGGAAGGCCGCCCTGCGGCTGGCCCGTTTGGGACGGTTGTCCGCCATGACGGTGAATCGAAATGGCTCACCGGGCGCCGCAGGCGATTTGTCGGTGTCGACTGCTTCAGGAACATACATCTCGATTTGGTTTGCCTGCGACGGACCGTAGGACGTGCATCCCACAATAATCAGACCTGCAAACAGAACTACTGCAACACAAACTAAGCTTCTCACATGGGCCCCCTTGTGGACTAAATAGATGGTCAGAGAACTCGTCCCCGGACACACCTGATTCAGCCTGTACGGCAGCCTTATAGTGCCTGTTCGTCATGATTCGACGAAGCGGCATGTTCGCTTAATTTGTAAACCCCCCGCCGCCGACTACGGAAGGAACTTCAAAGGGCTCTTCAGCTTATCGGGCAAGTATTTGTTGACGACGAAGTCGAGCCCGTGCTTGGCGAACGCCTGCTGTTCAACGCGGATCCCCATCTTGAGCATCTGATTGATGGACTCCTGCCATGACTTGTGGTGTTTGACGAATGGATCGTTCTTGAGTGCATCTTTTGCACGTTTGATATCCACGTCCTTGAGAGGGTGCGTGGGCAGCTTGTAATCGATGACGTCCTGCGGCGTGACGCCCAGAAACGTTGCCTTGGGCACGCAGAAAAACTCATTAAGATGGGCGGCATTGCCGCTACCCACCTTCAGTGTGCGGTAAATATTGAAATAACCGTAAGGGTCGCCATCCACAAATGCATACACGGGTACCTTCAGCCCGTCGCTGAGCCGCCGGATAAACCGCCTGCACGCCCGCGTGGGCACGCCCCCCATGCTGATTAATATGCAATTAGTCGTGCGCCAGTAGTCGTACTTCACAAGACGCTGAAACATGCCCGCGGTCTCGATGGCGAGTATGAACTTGGCGCCGCTTTCGAACTGCAAATGCTCAACATCGATCGGTATCGAATAGGCCCCGGAGCCGAATTTCGTGCAGTCTATCCTGAGCTTCTTGCCGGACGCGTCGCGATCAATGACAATGAGCTTTCCGGCAACGTCGCCGCCCTTCTCTTCGGGGATGAATTTCAACTGCTCGCGATTGACGCCGAACATCGCCTCGACGTCGTCCATGATCGTGTCGGATTCCGGTTGTTCGGCAAAACCGGCTTTGCCCCAGTTTTTTGAGATGTAGTAGGCTTCTCTTTTTGTGGCCATGTCGTCTTTGTCTATTAGTTCTTTTGAGAGGGCCATCATTTTGAGGGTTTGGGCGAAGGTTTTTACGGTGCTGACGGTTAGTGTTCTTTGTTTGATCTTTCCTCGCATCTCGAAATAGCCGTTTTTGGGCTGATACTTGACATTTGCGAGGGATCTGACTGGGGTGGACATTGTTGGTTTTTGGTTTTTGAGGATTTTGTCGTAGACGTCTTTGGCGTTTTGGGTGATTTTTTTGGCCACTGGGAGGGGTTTTGTCTTTGCCATATGGTGTTCTTCCCTGATTGGAACGTTGTTTTTGGTTGAAAAACGCATTTTACCCTGTTGATTTGGTGCTCGCAAGTGCAATCATAGTGGGTTTTTCGTGCGCAGGGCTGCATTTTTTTACGGATTCTGGTCTTTTGGAGGGGTCAAAAAATGCTTTTTTTGGCAATTTAGGCGAGTTGGGCGGTTTTAAGTGCACTTTTTTTGAAATCCGTGGTTTTTTTTCATTGACTTCGGAGCAGTCGTCCGATATAGTAATCAACGGAATGTGAAGCTCGATAGAGCTTTACCATAGACCTCGGCGAGGCTAACGTGGGACCCCGTTTCCCCCCCAGACGGACCCACAACCTCGCCACTTTTTTGCGCATTTCTTGAAAAAGGCTTTCTCGCTACAGTAAACTCTCAAGGGTCGAAAGGCATACCGTGTAATAGGGATTTTGTCCAGTGTAAAATGCTTGCATGGGGTTTACATGAGATGTATAATTTGTGCTGTCCGGGTGGTTATATTTTTTGCGGTAGATAACGATTCAATCCCGGAGGCGTCTATAAGGTCGTTGCTGAGGGAGGGGATGCGACTCGTGCCAGGCCGCGGAGAAGTAAATCGACTTTCCGAGCAAGTAAGCGAGCTGCGCGTTCCTTTGAGGCAAGCTGGAGGGTGATGATGAAGGCATGGCTTTTGGCGACGGCCTTTGTGGTTGGTGCGCCCATTTTGACGTGGGGGCAGTATTCAGACGGCAACGGTACCGAAGAGAATCCCTATATTATCGCCACTGTGGCGGACTGGGATGCGCTGATGAATACACGGGAGCACTGGAGCTGCCATTTCCGTCTTGTTGAAGACCTGGACATGGAGGACGTTGGGCTGATCCCCATCGGTTGGGATGACGAGTGGTCTTTCTCGGGCTCGTTTGACGGCAACGACCACACTATCCGAAATGTAACCATCACTACAACCGCCGACGACTATTACGCCTGCGCCCCGTTCGGATGGATCGGGCCGACGGGCACGATTGACCGTCTGAGACTCGAAAACGTCAACGTTTCCGGTCCGTGCGGCGTCGGGGGACTGGCCGGCTTCGTCTACGGGCGGATCACCAACTGTTCCGTGCAGGGGTCCGCCGGGGGGAATTTATGGGTCGGCGGGCTGATTGCTTACGGAGTCGGCGCGAGATTGCTGTATTGCCAGACCGATGTCTCTATCACCGGCGTCATGGGGGGTCCGATGGGTTTGTGGACTCCTGATTTTATTGGCGGCATTGCCGGTGAGCTCCGCGAGGGCGGCGTCGCGAATTCCTGTCATTCGGCCGGGCCCATTACCACTGACGCGAAGGGATCATCTATCGGCGGTCTGGTCGGCTATGTCTATCGGGCGAGCGTGGCCGGCTCCACGGCGGTCGGCACTGTGTGCGGCAGAGAAGACATTGGCGGCCTGGTCGGTCGGGCCATGACCGGCAATATCTGGGAGTGTCAAGCCGCCGGCGTCGTACAGGGCGGTAAGCGGGCCGGAGGGCTGATCGGCTCCGTGTCGGACGGCACAGTTGTTCGCAATTGCCGTGCTGTGGGACCTGTTAGCGGCACCGGCGCAGCCGGCGGGCTCATCGGCAAGGCCGCGCAATCGTATGTTCACCATGCCGTCGCCGAAGGGGCCGTCGCCGGAACCGCGAACGTCGGCGGACTGATCGGTTTGTCCGAACAGACACAACTGTCCGACTGCCACGCCTCAGGAAAGGTCGACGGCGACTGTTGGATCGGAGGCCTGGTCGGCTACTCCGATTATGGCCAGCTTGATCGCTGCACTGCCGCGGGAGACGTCACCGGCGTCGATGGCGACATTGGCGGACTGATTGGGAGTGCCAGGAGCACCCATGTAACCGCCTGTCGCGCGGAGGGTAATGTCAGCGGAGGCTATCGGGTCGGCGGGCTGATCGGCTGGGCGGATCAGTCGTTCCAGAGCGCAACAATCAGCCACTGCGTCGCCACGGGCGACGTGACCGGCACGCACAGCGAAGGCTGCATTGGGGGAGTCATCGGGCGCATTAGCGGCTATGCCATCGAAGCGTGCCGGGCCACGGGCCGAATCACCGGTTCCTGGAACCACGCCGGCGGATTGATCGGCTACGGCTATGGCAACATTACCGACTGTCATGCCACGGTCGCCGTAACCGGCAGGAACTACGTAGGGGGTTTGGTCGGATATCTCTCAGGGAATTCCGTGGTCACGAATTCGCATGCGGTTGCCTCGGTTGAATCGCTTGGGCCCAGTACGACGAATTATCTTGCCGGCTTGATTGGTTACGCGGGCCAAAACAGCAGTATCCAAAACTGTTATGCCGCTGGAGAGATAATGCGTCGTAACGCGAATCATGTGGGCGGCCTGGTGGGCCAACTGGAATCCGGCCTCATTGACACCTGCTACTCCGAGGTGGCGGTCATCGGGTATAGCCTTGTGGGCGGCTTCGTGGGCCATCAGTCCGGCGGGGCCATTTGGCGTTGCTACGCGACGGGTTCGGTTCAGGGATCCAGCGATGCCGGCGGTTTTGCCGGCCGCGTATACGACGGCACGATAAGCGACTGCTATGCCGCCGGGGACATCGGCAGCTCCTACGTTGACACACCGGTAAGGGACGCCGGCGGTTTTGTCGGTCGCCAGCACGGGTCATCCGGCATTGAGCGCTGTTACGCCACAGGACAGGTCACCGGGCGCGAAGGGCGAATTGGCGGCTTCAGCGCGATCCTACAGGATGCCGCCGTCGTCGAGGACTCCTTTTGGGACACTCAGACGTCCGGGCTGACGGTTAGCGCCGCGGGCACGGGCCTGACGACGGTTGAGATGCAGAGGCGTGCGACGTTTGACCAGGCCGGTTGGGTTTTCGTGGACGGGTCCGGCAATGGCACGGCGGACACCTGGCGGATGTGCGTGGATGATGTGGCGTATCCGCAACTGGCGTGGACGTTTGCCCGGCGAGGAGACTTCCGGTGTCCGGATGGCGCTGGGATGGAAGACCTTTGTCTGCTGGCGGGGCAATGGCTAACCGATGATGCCGATCCGCTGACGCAGGCCGACGCAACTGGTGACGGCAGGAGCGACCTGTTTGATCTGGCGATCGTTGCGGAGAACTGGCTGGCGTCACCCGCTGCGCGGTAGCCTGGCGCAGCGGATGGGTATTCGCGTGCTCACGCCGTTTGTCCCGACGGATGCCGTGGCATTCATTGATGCATGCGCGGAGCACTGCAGCAAGCGGCGGCGGCTGACATAGCGGCGCGAAAAACCTAAGGCATTGACCAATTCCCTTTGGTTGGAGGAAAGATTATGAGGAGCTTGATTGCGGTTTCGCTGTGCATGCTTGTGGTGTGCGCCTGGACGAGCGTTTGTGCGGGCATGGGGACGGGGTTTACTTATCAGGGGCGGTTGTCGGATGGGGGAAATTCGGCCCAGGGGGCATACGATCTGCTGTTTGAGTTGTATGATGATGCGGACCCGGATGTGGGCAATCGTGTTGCGCATGCGCTGGAGGCGGAAGACGTGCATATCGTTGGCGGGTATTTTACGGCGGAGCTGGATTTTGGAGCGGGGGTGTTTGACGGCGCGGCGCGGTGGCTGCAGGTGAGCGTGCGGCCATACGAGAGTACGGCGTCCGAAGATTATGTGGCGCTGCTGCCTCGACAGCCCATTACTCCGGCGCCGTATGCCCTGTATGCCGCCGACGGTCCGTCGTCCAAACTGCCACTGGTTCTTCTGCATGATGGTGACGAGGCGGTAGTCTGGGCTGAGAACGGCGATGCCGGACAGGGTTTGTTCGGGTCATCCGTCCAGGGCTATGGCATGCACGGAATGAGCGCATCGAAATATGGTGTTTATGGCACCGGTTCCAAGGGTGTCTACGGGCTGCACCTGGATTCAGGCAACTACGGGTACCTGGGCAGTTTGGACTACGGGGTCTATGGGCGATTTAGCAGCGGCAACTATGGGGCTCTCGGTGTGAGCAATGCGGGCGTTTTTGGTGAAACAGGCCTGGCGGACGTGGCCGGCGTATTCGGGTCCAGCCCGTTCGGCTACGGCGTGCACGGAATGAGCGCATCGAAATATGGTGTTTATGGCACCGGTTCCAAGGGTGTCTACGGGCTGCACCTGGATTCAGGCAACTACGGGTACCTGGGGAGTTCGGACTACGGCGTTTATGGGCGGTTCAGCAATGAAAACTGGGGGGCTCTGGGCCTTGCCGTCGCGGGAGTCTATGGCGAGACTCAGGCAAACAATGCTCCGGCAATACTGGGTTCCAGTCCGTTCGGTTACGGCGTGCGCGGCGCCAGCGCGACGCGGTATGGGGTCTATGGAACCGGAGCCATTGGTGTTTACGCGGAACACCCCTCCAGCGGCAACTACGTGGCCCTGGCCGGCAAAGACTATCTTTTGGAGGCCCGCAACAACAGCAACTCTATCGCCGCCTTGTTGGGCTCATACAAGAGGGGTTTAAGCACCTATTGCTACGAGCCCGGTGGATATGGAGTGTACGCAGTGGGCGAGTGCGGCGTTTATGCCATGGGCGACGCCCTGACCGGCTACGGTGTCAAGACCAACGGGTACTACGGTGTTCACGCCGAAAGTACGGACGGATTCGCCGGATACTTCGATGGAGCGGTGCGGATCATCGGCTATCGATGGAACCCCGCAACAACCGACGGTGATTTCAGCATCGGAGACAATGCCTTCTGGTTCAAGGTCGGTGTTGCCGTCGCCGGAGGAGGTGCAGGTGATGTGCGACTGCGGTCGCAGGGCGGGACGAACCGCCTGATTCTTGGCAGTGGAACGGGTGATGTAATGACGGTTGTCAATGGGGGCGTGGGCATTCGCACGCTCACGCCGGCGCCGGATGCCGCGCTGGATGTGCACGGGCCGATCTACCAACGGGGTTCGAGGCTGCACGCCGACTACGTCTTCGAAGCAGGATACCCCCTGGAATCGATCGAGGAACATGCCGAATGGATGTGGACTAATAGGCACCTGCCCGGGATCCCCAGAGCCCAAACCGATGGGGATGGCACGGAGGTCGTCGAGGTAGGCGCGCATCGACGCGGGATCGTCGAGGAACTGGAAAAAGCGCATATCTATATTGAGCAGTTACACAAGCGTATCAGCACATTGGAAGAGCGTCTGGCGAAGCTCGAAGCCAGGCTCTGAGTTTGATAGGGCGAAGGAAATATCATGCGCGGATATCTTTGCGGTAATAGATTTGTTTTTACTGTCTTGCTCGTCTGGGCGGCTGTGCTTGTGCCGACGGCCGAGGGGCAGAGCGGCGGGCCATATGAGTTGACGTGGAGCACCATTGACGGCGGCGGCGGGACGAGCAGCGGCGGGCCGTATACCTTGACCGGGACGATCGGGCAGGCGGATACGGGGGTTAGCAGCGGGGGGACTTATGTGCTCAGCGCTGGGTTCTGGCCGGGGCAGTTCGGGTGCGTGGTGAATCTGGCGGACCTGATGATCTTTGTGGAGCAGTGGTTAGCCGTAACGCCGGGTGCGCCGTTCGATGCGGCGGACTTTGACGAGAGCGGCAGCGTTGACATCGCGGACTTCGCCGTGTTGTCGAGGTGGTGGCTGGATCATTGCCCGTCGGACTGGCCTTTGAAATAGCGGACGTGGTGTTGTGGCTGTGAAGGTAATTGTTGGGCGGATGCCTCGGGCTCGAAACGGGGACTGATGGCGGGTTCAGGTGCCTGCGCATTGGATACGGCACTTTCTTGTTCTTGGTCCGTCGAATTCGCAGAAGTAGATGCCCTGCCATGTTCCGAGGGTCATTTTGCCTTTTTCGACGATAATGGTTTCGGTGCAACCGAGCATGGAGCTTTTGACGTGAGCGTCGCTGTTGCCTTCGTTGTGGCGGTAGCCGCGTCGATTTTCGGGTACGAGTTCTTCGAGGGTCAGGAGGACGTCGTGGACGACTTCGGGGTCGGCGTTTTCGTTGATTGTGATTGCGGCGGTGGTGTGTGGGGAGGAGACGGTGACGGTTCCGGCGGAAATGCCGCTTTTCCGGAGGGCGTCTTCGACGTGGCGGGTGATATCGATCATCTCGCAGCGGCGATGGGTTGAGACGCTTATTGTTTCGGTTGTGTGCTTCATAATTGGCTCCTGCTTACCACGGGCAAGATGCCCATGCCACTTGGGCGGTTGTGTGCTTCATAACTGCCTCCTGCATATCACGGGCAAGATGCCCGTGCCACTTTACATCTGCTCTACGACTCGGATGCCCAGGAGCTCGCCGAGGCCGTGGGCTATTGTGCGGGCGGTCAGATCGCACAAGAGCAGCCGGGTCGGCCGCGAGCCGGCGTCGGCGCCCAGGACCGGGCACGTATTATAGAAGCCGCTGAACTTCTGGGCCAGCTCGTAGAGAAAGGCTGTCAGATAGTTCGGTCGGCAGTCGGCCAGGGCGTTTTCGATTATCTCGCCGTACCGCATGAGGTGTTTGGCGAGGTCCAGCTCGGCGGGGTCGTCGAGGCGCAGGCCGGCGATGCCCGACAGCTCGTTTTGGATATCGACATCTTTGCCGGCGGCCTTGCGTTCGATGGACTTGACGCGGGCGTATGCGTACTGCATGTAGGGGGCGGTGTTGCCGTCCATCGCGAGCATGCGGTCGTAGCTGAAGACGTAGTCGCTGGTGCGGTTGTTGGAGTAGTCGGCGTACTTGACGGCGCCTATGCCGACGGCTCGGGCGATTTCGGTTTTGCGGTCTTCGGTGAGCTGGGGGTTCTTCTGTTCGACTATTGCGCGGGCTCGCTGGACGGCTTCTTCGAGCAGGTCGCGGAGTTTGACGTTTTCGCCGGAGCGGGTTTTGAGGGGGCGGTTGTCCTCGCCAAGGACCGTGCCGAACATGACGTGTACGAGTTTGACGCGGTCGGGGACCCAGCCGGCGAGGCGTGCCACCGCGAAGAGCATTTCGAAGTGGAGCTTCTGGCGGGCGTCGGTTACGTAGATGATTTCGTCGGCGTTGAGTTCTTCGATTCGGTACTTGAGTGCGGCAAGGTCGGTGGTGGCGTAGAGGAACGCGCCGTCGGATTTGCGGACGATGAAGGGCAGCGGCTGGCCTTCCTTGCTGGTGAAGCCGCTGGGGAAGACGCAAATTGCGCCATCGGACTCGACGGCGAGGCCTTTGCTCTGCAATTCTTCGACGATGGCCGCGAGGCGGTCGGCGTAGAAGCTTTCGCCGCGTTCGTTGTCCTGGTGGAGGCTGACTTCGAGTGCATCGTAGACGGGCTGGTAGTGGAGTCGCGACTCGTCGACGATATGGCGCCAGACTTTGAGGGTTTCGGTGTCGCCGGCATGGAGGCGGACGACCTCCTGACGAGCGGCGGCGGCGAATGCTTCGTCGGCGTCGCAGCGGGCCTTGGCGTCGCGGTAGAACTGCTCGAGGTCGTCGATGCGGACGGAGTCGGGGTCTTCGATTATCCGGGGCGAGGCGTGCTTGAGGTATGCGATGAGCATTCCGAACTGTGTTCCCCAGTCTCCGATGTGGTTCTGGCGGATAACGGTGTGGCCGTGGAATTCGGACATTCGGCAGACGGCGTCACCGATGATGGTGCTGCGGAGGTGGCCGACGTGCATCTGCTTTGCTATGTTGGGGCAGGAGAAGTCGACGACGATGCGTCTTGGCGTGTCGGCGCGGTCGACGGCAAGGCGCGCGGGGTCGGTGAAGATTTCCAGCAGTCTTCGGGCGATACAGTCGGGCTTAAGGCGGAGGTTTATGAAGCCCGGGCCGGCGATTTCGGGGGCGGCGCAGATGTCCGACAGGTCGAGCGACCGGACTAGCGTATCGGCGAGCTGGCGGGGGTTGGTCTTGAGCTGTTTGGCGGCGGCCATGACGCCGTTGACCTGGTAGTCGCCGAACTTCGGGTCGGTGGCGGGCTTGACGAGGGCGGGCAGGTCGGGTTTTCCGGTGATCCGGGTCAGGGCGGCGGTAATGCGCTGTTCGAGCAGGTCTATGACCGGTTTCATCGGCGGTTGGCGTCCTTATTTGATGCGGATGTGTTTTGCGTCGCCCCAGAGCATTTCGAGGTCGTAGTAGGTCCGATACTCCTCGTCGAATACATGGACAACGACGTCGACGAAGTCGACGAGTATCCATCTTCCCTGTTCGTAGCCGGCCTGGCCGAACCGCTGGAATCCCAGGCTCTTTGCCTCGCGGCTGACCTCGTCGATGACGGTACGGCGCTGCCGGTCGCTGGTGCCGGTGGCGATTACGAAATAATCGGCCGCGGGGCTGAGGCCCCGCAGGTCCAAAACGGCGACCTCGGTGCAGTGACGCTCCAGCGCAATCTGCGCGGCGGCTATCGCGAACTGCCTGCTTTCATCTTGCTGTTTGCCGGCCAATGGACTCCTGTGCGTCTTGTGCATTTGATACTCGGGCAAAGCCCGCTATGTTTAGAACTCGGCGGGACGAACCCGCTGTTGCTTTATAATCGTCAATATTGCGTCATGCAATAGAAAAGGGTGACCATCCCTGGCCACCCCTGATACCTTACAAACAGGCTGTCGGTTCGTCAACAAAAGAAGTCATCCGCCCAGCGAGAGGGCGTATTTTACGATGACGCCTGAGAAGACCACGCTGACCATCGTCATGAGCTTGATGAGGATGTTGAGGCTCGGTCCGGACGTGTCTTTGAACGGATCGCCGACCGTATCGCCGACAACCGCCGCGGAGTGTACCGGGTTCTGGCTGCCGTCGGGGAGTTTCTTGCCGCCGTGGGCGCCCTTTTCGATGTACTTCTTGGAGTTGTCCCATGCCCCGCCGGCATTGTTGAGCGTAATGGCCAGCACGAAGCCGGTCGTTAAGCCGCCTGCCAGGAGCCCCATTACACCTGCAACACCCAGGACCATGCCTGTTACCACGGGCATGATGATCGCCAGGAGAGAGGGCAGGACCATTTCCCTCTGGGCGCCGGCGGTTGAAATCTTTACGCATTCGGCGTAATCGGGCTTGCCGGTGCCCTGGAGGATTCCGGGGATGTCCCTGAACTGGCGGCGCACTTCGTTAACCATTGCGCCCGCGGCGCGTCCGACGGCCTTCATTGTCATCGCACAGAATACGAACGCCATCATGGCGCCGATGAACAGGCCGCAGATGAGCTTGGGGTTCATGATCGTGAGGTTGTAGGCGTTGACGAAGTCCATGACGCTGGCGGTCTTGACGGATTCGGCGGTGAAGTCGAACGTGCCGACGGTATAGATGCCATCTGCGGCGCCGGCGGCAAGCCTTCCGATCCAGATCCTGACCTCTTCGATATAAGCGGCCAGAAGTGCCATTGCGGTCAGAGCCGCCGAGCCGATGGCGAAGCCCTTGCCCGTTGCGGCGGTGGTATTGCCGAGGGCGTCGAGGGCGTCGGTTCTCTTGCGGACTTCCGGCCCGAGTCCGGCCATTTCCGCGTTGCCGCCGGCGTTATCGGCGATGGGGCCGTATGCGTCGGTCGCTAATGTGATACCCAAAGTGGAAAGCATACCCACAGCCGCAAAGCCGATGCCGTAGAGGCCCATCGACAGGTCGGTGAAGCCGCCCGCCGACCAGAACGCGGCAAGAATGCCCAGCACTATGACGATCACCGGCAGGCCCGACGAGTACATGCCGGTCGCGAAGCCGTCTATGATCGTTGTTGCGGGGCCCATTTCGGCCTGCGCGGCGATGCCCCTGGTGGGTTTGTATTCGTCGGAGGTGTAGTATTCGGTGAGCTGGCCGATTATGACACCGGCGATGAGCCCGGCAACGACAGAGCCGAAGATGCCCCATGTGATCATGCCGACGCCGGCCATTACGGCAAGCGCGACAAGTATAAACAGCGAACTGCCGAGGGTTCCGAACAGCAGGGCGTGCAGCAGGTTCTTCTGGCTTGCGCCTTCTTTGCACTTGACCATGAACATTCCGATGATCGACAGTATGATACCTATGCCGGCGACGATCATTGGGGACAAGACCGCCATAGCGGAAGTCATTTGCTTGTATTCGAGAGCGCTTGCCGAAAGAGCGGCGCCGAGAGCGGCGGTTGCGAGAATCGAGCCGCAGTAGCTTTCGTACAGGTCGGCGCCCATTCCGGCGACGTCGCCGACGTTGTCGCCGACGTTGTCAGCGATGGTGGCGGGGTTACGGGGGTCGTCTTCGGGTATTCCGGCTTCCACCTTGCCGACGAGGTCGGCTCCGACGTCGGCGGCCTTGGTGTAGATACCGCCGCCGACGCGTGCGAACAGTGCCTGCGTCGATGCGCCCATGCCGAACGTTATCATTGTCGTGGTGATTTCAACCAGCTTGTGGCCCGAATCCATACCCGCCGGGACCAGTGTAAGGCCGAGGAAGTGGAGACCCTGCTCCATGTTCGCTGCTGTGTAGACTATCTTGTCGAGGATGAGGTACCAGGCGGTGATATCGAGAAGGCCGAATCCCACGACGACCAGGCCCATGACGGCGCCTGAGCGGAAGGCGACCTGAAGTCCGCGGTTGAGGCCTTCACTTGCGCCCTGAGCGGTACGCGAAGAGGCGTTGGTCGCGGTTTTCATGCCAAGGAAGCCGCACAGACCGCTGAAGAAGCCGCCTGTCAGGAATGCCAGCGGCACGAAGGGGTTCTGCACGCCCATGTAGGCAAGCACCACGAAGATGATCAGCAGGATGAGAAACACGATGGCGACAACGCCGTACTGACGCTTGAGGTAAGCGTAAGCGCCCTCCCGCACGTGGTGTGCGATTTCAATCATTTTGGCGTTGCCTTCCGGGGCGCTCATCATCTTCCTATAGAAGTAGACTGCAAATCCAAGCGCGGCGATTGCGGAGATCGGAGCGATCCACCAACTCAACGGGATTTCCGTATCAGCCGCGGCGCCGTCGCTGGCGAACGCCGAGGCCGTGCAGACGAGCACGCCCATGGCGGCCGCGATCCATGTGGATGTAGAGACTCTTTTCACAGCTTGCCCTTTCAAGTTACAGTGAATCAAAAAAAGTTTAGAAGAAGATGCCCATCGGGACCGGGCAGTCTAACCACTTGCCGGGGATTTTCAAGTTTTTTTCGACGTGTTAGCAAAATCGTGCAAAAAGCCGTCAGATAGTTTTATCGGTCAGGTGTGATAATCGGCGTTAATCGTAACGTATGCTCGGCTGAGATCACATCCGTAACAGAAATCGGAGCATTTGCCCGCGCCGAGATTGACGGTGATGGTGTGATATTTCTGCCGGATTGTGTCGCTTACCTTCGCGGCGTCGAATTTTATCGGTCTGCCGTTTCTAAAGACTACGGCGTCTCCGATTTTACAGGTAATTTTTTTGGGATCGAGTCGGACACCGCATGACCCGACGGCACAAATAATCCTGCCCCAGTTAGGGTCGCCTCCGTGTACGGCGCACTTGACGAGGTCATAATCGGCGACGGCGCGTGCCGCCTTTGCGGCTTCGGCGCTGGTTGCAGCGCCGGTTACAATGACCTTGAACATTCGGGTGGCGCCTTCGGCATCGAGCGCCATCTGGCGAGCGAGGTCCTCACAGACGGTTTTGAGGGCCTTGGCGAAGGACCGGAAGCGTGTGTCCCGGCGCGTGATGGTCGGGTTTCCGGCGGCGCCGGAGGCCAGGGCGATTGCGGTGTCGTTGGTGCTCTGGTGTCCGTCTACGGTCAGCTTGTTCAATGACTCGCCGATGGCGGCGGCCATTGCTTTTTTCAGCATTGGTGTGCTGATGGCGGCATCGGTGGTGATGACGGAGATGGTGGTCGCCATATTGGGTCCGATCATTCCGGCGCCCTTTACAGTTCCGCCGATGGTTACCGTCTTGCCGGCTATACGCAGGGTTGCCGCGGCCTCTTTGCACCTTGTATCGGTTGTCATGATGGCTCTTGCGAAGTCGTGTCCGGCGGCGGCGCTTGCGGACAACGCGGCGGCGGCGGCGCCAATGCCGGCCTTGACCCTGGCGATCGGCAGCGGGTGGCCTATGATGCCGGTCGAGGCGACCAGCACCTCGTGCGAGTGGGCGTCAATATGCTTTGCGGCGGTGCGGCACATGGCGACGGCGTCGTCGAGGCCCTTTTGACCTGTGCAGGCGTTGGCGTTGCCGGAGTTGATCACTACGCCGTATATCTTCGCGGTTTTTGCGTGCCGGCGGGCGATTTCGACGGCGGCGGAGACAATTTTGTTGGTTGTGAACATTGCCGCCGCGGCCGCACCGCCAGGACAGTGCAACAGCGCCAGATCGCGTTTGCCCGATCTCTTGAGACCACATGAGACACCCGCGGCGAGGAAGCCGGCGGCCTGAGTAACAGCACCCTTTGCCATCAAATGCGCCTTTCAAAAATCACGGCGCAACAGATAGCAAAAACCCGCGGCAAATACAATCGAAATCCGTTGCATTCAACAGCCGTACGATGAGAGAACCGCCGGGCGGATGCATCGGGCTTCGAGGGCGAGGAGCCTTTCCTTGAGGTCTGGACCTCCGGGTGCGGAGAATTCTCCAATGCGCCCGTCGGAGCGGATGATGCGGTGGCAGGGGACAATCAGGGGCATGGGGTTACGCGCCATGACGGAACCGGCAGCCCTGGCAGCCTGGGGGGAGTGGGCAAGCTGAGCGAGGCGGGCATAAGTTACGGTGCGGCCGGGGGGGATCTTTCGGCAGGCACATAGGACTCGCCGTGCAAAGGCGGACATGTTCGTCAGGTCCAAAGGCACGTCGGAGAAATCCACGTAATCGCCTTTAAAATAGGAAATTACACGTTCCCTGAGATCACCGAAAAGCGCCGAGTCATACTGCGAATCGGGCAGGCGGGCTGTGATAAGCGCTGCGGCTGCGGACCTGTCGGCGATCGGAAGAACGGTGCAGGCAAGACGCTCACCCCGGCCGCACAGGCCAAAGAAACCCCATGCGGTCTTGAAGACGACGTGACTGTGGCGATCATTCATCTTGCCTGGCTCCTGATTATCGCCGCGTTCGGTTAGAACAGGGACAACACTGATCCGTAAGAAAGCCGTTAGCGGCGTTATATCAGCTTTTGTCCGGGCGGAAAATGAAATTGTGCGGGCATTTTGGTTGACTGAGTCGATGTTTTGTGTTAAATGGGTGGGTTTCTTTAGAATAGAGACGGTGTAGCCACAGATTGTGCAGTTTGACAAATTCCCCGAACGGCTGATTTTATGTCGCTTGATGACCTTAGAAAACAAATTGACCGCCTGGACGCTCAACTCGTGGACCTCCTCAATGCGCGGGCCAACGTCGTCATCGAAGTCGGTAAGCTGAAGAACCAGACGGACGAGCCGGTCTATGCACCCGACAGGGAGAAACAGGTCTTCGAACGTATCTCGCGGGCGAACAAGGGTCCGCTTCCGGACAAGACGCTTTGTGCGATCTGGCGGGAGCTGATGAGCGGATCTTTCCACCTCGAGAGGCCTCTTCGAATTGCGTTTCTGGGTCCCAAGGGCAGTTTCAGCCATACGGCGGCGATGCTGAAGTTCGGCCAGAGCGTCGAGTACGAGGGGGTGCCGGATATTCGGGCGATATTCGAGGAGGTCAGCAAGCGTCATTGCGATCTGGGGATTGTGCCGATAGAGAATTCGGCGGGCGGCGGGGTTCGGGAATCGCTGGATGCGTTCATCGACACCAACGTGATGATACGCGGCGAGATTCACATGGCGATTCATCATAATCTGTTAGCCAATTGCGGCCTCGACGAGATCGAGAAGATCTATTCGCAGCCGGAGGTGGTCGCGCAATGCCGCAACTGGCTGACAACCACGTTCAGAGACAAGGCGACGATACCGGTTGCCTCGACGGCAAGGGCGGCTCAGTTGGCAAAGGAGGAGCCCCGCGCCGCGGCGATCGCCTCTTCGGTAGCCGCCGATATTTACGGGCTGAAGATTGTTTGTGCGGATATCGAGGATATCGGCAACAACGTGACGCGTTTTCTGGTCATCAGCACCGAAGACGCCCAGCCGACCGGGGACGACAAGACGATCATACTGTTCAGCACCGCTCACAAGACCGGTGCACTTGTGGACGTGCTCAGCGTATTCAAGAACTTCGGCATAAACATGACCAATATCGGCTCGCGCCCGAATCGCAAGCGCGAGTGGGAGTATTATTTTTTCGTGGATTTCCTGGGTCACAAGCAGGACGAAAATGTCAAGAAGGCTCTTGATATCGCCCGGCAGCATTGCCTTCAACTGTCAGTTCTGGGGAGTTTTCCGCGGAACAGCACGCTGTTGTGAGTCGAATAACTGATCGAGATTTTCTGAGAGGGATCACACAATGCGAAAGCCTTTTATCGCAGGCAACTGGAAGATGAATACCGACGCGGCGGGCGCCGCGTCGCTGGCCGGCGGGCTGGTCAAGGAACTGGCGGGCGTCGATACGGTCGACGTTGCTGTTTGTCCGCCGTTTGTATATCTGCAGACGGTCGCGTCGGCGCTTGGCGGCTCGCCGATTAGGCTGGGCGCCCAGAATGTATATTTCGAGGACAACGGCGCGTTTACCGGGGAGATCAGTTGCGCCATGCTCAAGGACGTCTGCTGCAGCTACGTCATCGTCGGCCATTCGGAGCGTCGGCACGTGATCGGCGAGACGGACGCACTGATCAACAAGAAGGTGCTGGCGGTGCTGGCGTCGGGACTGGAGGCGATCCTGTGCGTCGGCGAGCTGCTTGAGGAGCGTGAGGCGGAAAAGACCGAAGCGGTGGTCGCCGGACAGGTCAAGAACGGTCTTGCCGGCGTGAGCGCCGCGCAGATGAAGGGCGTTACGATCGCCTATGAGCCTGTCTGGGCAATCGGCACCGGGCGGACCGCGACGGCCGAGCAGGCGCAGGAAGTTCATGCGATGATCCGCGGGCTGCTTGGCGAGATGTACGGCAAATCGGTCGCCGATCAGACGCGGATACAGTACGGCGGCTCGGCCAAGCCGTCGAATACCGCCGAGCTGATGGCCAATCCGGATGTCGACGGCTTGCTGGTCGGCGGCGCAAGCCTGAAGGTTGAGGATTTCGCCGCGATGATCAAGACGGTGGCGTAGAGTATACGAATTAACAAGAAGGATTAACGAGGTAGAGCAATGATTCATTTGCCATTGGCCGCAAGCGTTCCTTTTATAATGAAGCTGGTGGCCATAATTTGGGTGCTTTCGGCCTTTATGCTGATCTTCATAATTCTGATTCAGAAGGGCAAGGGCGGCGGTTTGAGCGGGGCGTTCGGCGGCATGGGCGCCGGCGGCCTGCTTGGCACCAAGACAGGCGACTTTCTGACGTGGGTCACCATTGGGCTGGTGGCGGCGTTTCTGGGTCTGGGTGTGGTCATGGTGAAGTACTACAAGCCGACCAGGCCGGCGGACATAGAGCAGATCGATCAAATGACGGCGCCGGCGGCATTGCCGGACGGCGGCGATGCGGCGCCCGCCGGGGAAAACGCAGCCGACCGGTAATCGTCGCGGGGATTCGCACATGATCAGCAGCATGACCGGTTTTGGGGAAGCTACGGCCGAAGCGGACGGGATCGTCTATACGGTGGAGATCCGCGCGGTCAACAACCGGTTCTTCAAGCCGCATTTGCGTCTGCCGGATATTGCAGCGTATCTCGAAGCGGATATCGAGATGATTCATCGCGAGAAGATTCATCGCGGCGCGGTTCATTATTCGCTTCGCATGAAAAACGTCTCGGGGCAGGCGCTGTTCGAGATAGACGAGCACGCCCTTGCGGCCTATATGAGCAAGCTGGGCGCCCTTGCCGGCGGTGCAGAAAGCAACTGCCGCATCGACCTGGCGGCTTTGCTGTCGCTGCCGGGTATTGTTCAGCCGGTCAGCCCGGACAGCGAACAGAGCGAGAAGATGAAACAGGTCATTCTGTCGCTGACCGAGCAGGCTATCGATCGCCTCAAGGAGATGCGGGCCCAGGAGGGCAAGGCTTTGGCGGAAGACCTGATCGCCAACTGCAATGTCATCGCCGAAAAGCTTCAGCACATCCGCGGGCGCAGCGAAACGGTGATGCAGGAATACCATGAGAAGCTCAGAAAGCGGGTCGCACAACTGCTGTCGGACGGCAACCTGAAGATCGACGAGGAGACGCTTGCCCGCGAGGTGGCGGTGTTTGCGGACCGCTGCGATATATCCGAGGAACTGATTCGGCTGGCTTCGCACATAGAGCAGTTCGGCAAGTGCTGCCGCAGGGACGATCACGCGGGGCGGCGGCTGGACTTCATCAGCCAGGAGATGCTCCGTGAGGCCAACACAATCGGCAGCAAGGCGTCGGACGCACAGATATCGCAGTGGGTCATCGACATAAAGTGCGCCGTTGACCGTATCAAGGAACAGGTTCAAAACGTCGAATAGCGCCCATGACCGAAAACAAGCGAGGCAAACTGGTGATTGTAAGCGGACCTTCGGGCGTCGGCAAGAGTACGATCTGCCGCGCCGTGGTGGAGCGCACGGGCGCGGTGCTGAGCGTCTCGACGACCACTCGCCCGAAGGCGGCTTCGGAGACGGACGGGCGGGAGTATCATTTCATCGGCCGCGAAGAGTTCGTCAACGGCATTCGAGACGACGAATTCCTCGAATACGCCGAGGTATTCGGCAACTACTACGGCACGCCGCGGAGCGCTGTCGAAGAAATGATTGCCGAGGGCAGGACCGTCATCCTCGAAATCGACGTCCAGGGCGCCCGAAAGGTCAAGAGACTCTACCCCGACGTGATCATGGTTTTCATCCTGCCGCCCAGCCAGAAGGATCTCGCCGAGCGCATGCAGTGCCGCGGACGGGGCGAGGACGAGAAAACCGCCAGGCTGAGGCTCGATACCGCCGCCAGGGAAATCGCGCTGGCGTGGCAGTACTATGAGCATATGGTAATCAACGCGGACCTCGAACAGGCGATCCGCGAAGTAATAGACATCATCCAGGGCAATATCGGAGAAACTCAATGATAGAAGAACTCAAGAGTCAGGACATTGTCAACAAGGTCGGCGGGCGCTTCAAGCTTTCTGCGCTCGTGCAGAAACGCATGCTGGAACTCATGCAGGGCGGAAGGCCGCTCATAGAGGACACGGAAGGCAAGACGGCCATAGAGATAGTCATCGAGGAGATCAAACACGATAAGATCGCCATCGACGACTCGCCCGCGCCGCCCGAGCGCGTGCCCCCCCTGATATAGAAAGCGACTTATGGTCGACCGGACCGATTCCATCAAAGGTCTCAGCGTTCTTTTGGGGGTAACCGGCGGAATCGCCGCCTACAAGGCGGTGGATCTGGCCAGCAAGCTCACCGCCCGCGGGGCGAGCGTCGATTGCGTCATGACAAAAAGCGCAGGCAAGCTCGTGCGCCCCAGAAGCTTCGAGGCGGTCACGGGTCGCGCCGTCTTCACGAAGTTGTGGAGCGGTCCCGAAGAGCACAGGATTACGCATATCAGCCTCGCTGAAGCCGCCGACGTTGTCGTGGTGGCGCCGGCCACCGCCAACATCATCGCGAAGATCGCCTGCGGGATCTGCGACGATCTGCTGAGCACGGTGCTTTGTGCGTGCTGGAGCAAGCCGGTGCTGATCTCGCCCGCCATGAACAGCGCCATGTGGGCCAATCCCGCGGTGCAGCGAAACGTCGAGGCGCTGCGCGCAATGAAATACCGGATCATAGGCCCGGACGCCGGCCGACTCGCATGCGGCGCCGAGGGCGTCGGACGCATGGTCGAGCCGGCGGATATACTCGCCGCCGTCGAAGCCGCCGCCGAGCAGATCCACAAAGACTAAATACGCACCCGCATCGGCGGGTCATGCATTAAAGCGATACGTATATGCGCATATTGATCACAGCCGGCGGAACACGCGAATACATCGATCCGGTGCGATTCGTCTCGAACGCAAGCAGCGGCAAGATGGGCTATGCGCTCGCCCGTGTCGCCGCCGTGCGGGGCCACCTCGTCACGCTCATCACCGCGCCCACCTCGCTGAGGCCGCCGCCTCGTGTTCAGGTGGCAAACGTGGTCAGCGCCGCCGATATGTTCCAGGCCGTCAGACAGCGATTCGACGACTGCGACTGCCTCATCATGGCCGCCGCGGTCGCCGATTATACGCCGGTTGGCGCCTCTGGCACGAAAATCAAAAAGTCCGGCGACCGCCTCACCGTGGAACTCAAGCCCACACGCGACATTCTCAAATGGGCCGGCCGGAACAAACAGGGACGCATTGTAGTCGGTTTCGCGCTGGAGGACCAATCGCTCCGCGAACGAGCCGAACAAAAGCTGCACGAAAAGAACCTCGATGTGATCGTCGCCAACTCTCCCGCGGCCATCGGCGCAGACTCCTCGACCGTACACATAAAGACCGCGGACGGCTCGTGGATGATTCTCGTCGATACGCTCAAGAGAAGGACCGCAAACCGCATACTCGAACAAATCGAGACCGTCGCCCTTGCAAAATCACACCTGCCGTAAAGCCTGCGGCTCCGTATGCATTCCCAGTATCCGGGCGATCGCCTCGGCGCTGTTCTGCCGAAGCGCATCCGCAGCCAGCCTCTCCGCCTCGGTCACGTCAACCTGCTCCACCGCCGGCTGGATCACCGGGATATTCACCGGCTCCATGCTCAGCGTCCGCACGCCCAGCCCGATCAGCAGCGGCACATACGCCGGCTGCTGCGCCATGTCCCCGCAGATCGAGACCTCCTTGCCGTACCGCTGCGCCCCTTCTATGATTGCATGCAGCCCGCGCAGGACCGCCGGATGGTGCGGGATATAGAATCGCTCCACGTTCTCGTTGGTGCGATCCACGCCGAGCATGAACTGTACGAAATCGTTGGTGCCGACCGACAGGAAGTCCACCTCCGCGGCGAATGCGTCGATGAGTTGAAGCACCGAAGGCAGCTCCACCATCATGCCCACCGCCGGCGAGCCGTTGTGCTCGATGCCCGCGGCCTCGAGCTCCTTGATGCACGAATACACCACCGCCCGGGCCTGCACGAAGTCCTCCACGGACGAGATCATCGGAAACATGATGCGAACGTCGGCATCGGCGCCGGCCCGCAGGATCGCGCGGATCTGCTTGGAGAACACGTCCTTGTTCTCCAGCGAAAACCGTATGCTCCTCATTCCCATCCCCGGGTTAAGCTCGTGAGCATTGTGATAGTAGCTCAGCACCTTGTCGCCGCCGATGTCCAGCGTGCGGAAAGAGATCGGCTTGCCCGCCATGCTTTCCACGAGCCGCCGATACGTAACGTACTGCTCCTGCTCCGACGGAAAATCGTTGCGAATGATAAACGGAAACTCCGTGCGATAGAGACCGACGCCCGCGCAGTTGGCCTCCTGCGCGACCGCGGCGTCGCTGAGCAGGTTGATGTTCGCCATCAGCCGAACCTCCACCCCGTCGCGTGTCGTCGTCCGCTCCTTTATGGCGTTGCCCGCGCTCACCGTCGCCCGTGCGCGATTGCGCTCCTCGAACCGCGCCACGACTTCGCCCGGAGGATTGACATATACGCTGCCCGCATCGGCATCGATGAGAACGAAGACCTTTTCCTGAATGTCCATCAGCGACGGCTGGTTGGCAATCACCATCGGAATCTGCAGCGACCGCGCCAGAATCGACAAATGACTGGTCACCCCGCCGCTGACCATGACGATCCCCTGCACGTTCTCGGACGACATTTTCAGCAGGTCCGACGGAAAAAGCTCCCTCGCCACGACGATGCAGTTGTGGTAGTCGGCCAGTTCTTCGACGTGTCCCGTGAGGTTGCCCACGATGCGAACGGCAAGGTCCTCAATGTCCTGCACCTTCTCCCTGAAGTAACTGTCCCTTGCCGCCGCAAAGGTCTCGATGTGCTCTCTGGCGACCCTCAGAACCGCCTGCGGCGCCGGGGCGCCCTCGGCGATTAGCCTCTTCATCGGATCAATGAACTTGCCGTCCTTGAGGATCAAAAGGTGTGACGCAAATATCAGCGACGCGGCGTCCGAGAGTTTTTCCTCTACCTCCTGCTGCAACTGCTCCAACTGATCGGCCGTCTCGGCCAGCGCCTTGTCCAGATCTTGAGCCATCTGCCCGGGCTCAAAAACCGTCAACAGCAGGTCCGCGAACCGGCGATGAGTGTCAACGATGCGCGCCTCCGCATAGGCGTAACCGCGAGAGGCAGTCTTGCCCTTTATGAAGCGCAGTTGAGCCCCCGGCGCAGCGGGCCGGCAGACCGGCGATGAGTCGCGCGTCATCAAAAAGCGGGCGTTCTCAATGACGTTGGCAAGCTGAGATGCGATCGCCTTGCACGTCAGCTCGTCTTCCTCCGTGAACGGATGCTGCGCCTTTCGCTGCAGCACCAGCATGCCAATCCGCGTCAGACCGCGGAGGATCGGCACCGCCATGAAACTCTCAAACCGTTCCTCGCCCGTGCCGGCGAAGTACTTGTATTGCGGGTGCCGGCTTGCGTTCTCCACACGAATGCAGCGGCGCTCCTCAAGCGCCTTGCCGGTCAGCCCCTCGCCCAGACGCATGCACACGTCGCCGATAGCGTGGATCGAAAGACCCCGCGTCGCGCGAAGCATGAGCACCCGGTCCGACTCGTCATATGTGTAGATCGAAGCAACGTCGACGTCAAGGTGCCTGGCCGCCATGTCCACGGTCTGCTGCAGAAAGTTCTCCACGCTGACGCTGTCGTGAAACAGGTGGTTCAGTTCGCCGATATCGCATAGAAGTTGAATGTGCCCCATACCTGTCGCTGCCTAAACGCCTGTCCCGCCGCGCAATATGGCGGCATTTCGCCCATACAGAATAATATCGGCCAGAACCATCGCTGCATTAAGGATATAAAAGCCGATCACGTAGTCCGGTGTGCCCGAAAGTTTGTAGGCGATACCGCAAAGATAGCCCGCAAGCACGATGATCAAAAACAGCAGGCTCTTGCCCGCCGTCGTCCGTGACGTCCAGGACTTGTATATGCTTACCGGCCACGCCGCCCCGAAACATACCAGCATCGCCACTTCAAAGATACTGCTCATCGACTAATCCCTGATGCCCAGATCGTCCTTTGTGAGAATGCTCTCGAACGCGTAGCCTGCCGCCGCGATGTTCTCGCCGGCGCCCTGCTTGCGATCGATGACGGCGACTATCTTCTTGACCGTCGCGCCCGCCTCAGTGATGACCTTGGCCGCCTCCAGCACCTGCCCGCCCGTCGTCGCAATGTCCTCCACCAGCAGCACCACGTCGCCGGCCTTGAGCACCCCCTCCACCATCTTGGACGTGCCGTAATCCTTCTTGCTGTTCCGCACGATGATCCAGTTGCGTCCCGACGCCATCGCCGTCGCCGCCGCCAGCGCAACGCCGCCGAGTTCGGCCCCGGCGACAACGTTCACGTCAATGTCAATGTGCCGGGCAAATTCATCGCCCAGCGCACGCAATATGTCCGGACACGTCTCGAAAAGGTACTTGTCCAGGTAATACTTGCTCCGCTTGCCGCTGCGAAGCACGAAGTCGCCCTCAAGATAGGCCGTCTCCTTGATCCGCTTGATAAGTTCATCTCTGGTCACTTCAATCTCCCAAATCCTTTAGACTTTAAGGTCTACTTTTCTGTCCAGGTCCGCCGCGTACTTCTTCCGCACGGGTTCCACGTGCGCCGCAATGAATTCATCCACCTGCTGCGGGGCCCGTCCGACGTAGGCGGCCGCGTCAAGCACTTCCGCCAAATCCACCTTCGCAAAGTCCGGGTCGCCCATCAGCCGCTCAATCAAGTCGTTCGCCCGACCATGCTCCTTCACCCGCGCCGCCGCCGCGTGAGAGTGCACGCGTATCTTTTCGTGCAGTTCCTGCCTGCTGCCGCCGGCCTGCACCGCCGCCATCAAAATGTTCTCCGTCGCCATGAACGGAAGCTCCGCCTGAACGTGCGAGGCGATTACGTTGGGATAAACCACCAGTCCTCCGGCAACGTTGATGAGAATCTCCAGAATGCCGTCCGTCGCCAGGAACGCCTCCGCCAGCACCACGCGCCGGTTCGCCGAATCGTCCAATGTCCGCTCAAGCCACTGCTCCGACGCCGTCATTGCCGGGCTCGACGCAAGGCTCAGAACCAGCCGGCAAAGCGCCGTCGTCCGCTCGCACCGCATCGGGTTGCGCTTGTAAGCCATCGCCGAAGAGCCGATCTGCGACTTCTCGAACGGCTCCTCGACCTCCTTGAGATTGGCTAAAAGCCGAATATCGTTGCACATCTTGTGCGCCGATTGCGCAACCAGCGCCAGTGCATTGATCGCCATCGTGTCGATCTTGCGAGGATACGTCTGCCCCGTAACCGCACACAGCTTATCGAACCCGAACGCCGCCGCCACCATCGCGTCCAGCCGCTTGACCTTCTCGTGATCGCCCCCGAACAGCGCAAGAAACGACGCCTGCGTACCCGTCGTGCCCTTCACTCCCCGAAACGGCATCGTCGCGATCCGATGCTCGACCTCCGCAAGGTCCATCACGAACTCATACGCCCAAAGCGCCGCCCGCTTGCCAACCGTCGTCAGTTGCGCAGGCTGATAATGCGTGAAACCTAATGTCGCAAGCGCCCGGTGCTCCGAGGCGAATCGCCCCAGCAGATCGATCACGCACGCAATCTTGCCGGCGATAATCTCAAGACCCTCACGCAGGATAATCAAATCGGCGTTGTCCCCCACGTAGCAGCTCGTGGCGCCCAGGTGAATGATGGCCGCCGCATTCGGCGCCGCCTCGCCGAACGTATACACATGCGCCATCACGTCGTGTCGAAACTTCTTCTCGAACGCCGACGCCTTGTCATAATCGATATCCTCCAGGTGCGCCGCCATCTCGTCGAGCTGCGCCCCGGTAATATTCAAACCCAGCTCTTTCTGGGCCCGTGCCAGCTCCAGCCACAGCCGACGCCACGTCGAAAACTTCTTCTGCGGCGAAAACAGCCGCGTCATTTCTCTCGAAGCGTTCCGCTCAACCAGCGGACTCACATATGTATCCATGTCCTTTGCCATTGCTCCAGCCTTCCTTCGCCGCACGGCCAATTCCGTGGCATGGGCATCCTGCCCGTGCCTCTGCCACGCGTTACACTCTCTCAATCTGCTCTTCGTACCGATCCAGCAACTCGTCGACGCGTCCCAGAACCTCTTCATCAAGCTCCCAGTCGCCCGCCTGCACGGTCTCGGCGATCTGCCGGGCGTTCCGCGCCCCGACTATCGCCGCCGTTACCTCGTCGCGCCGCAGCACCCACGCGATCGCAAGCTGTCCCGCCGTCCGCCCGTAGTCCCGCGCAAGATCGCCGATCCCGCGCGCAAGCTCCAGATTCGCATCCAGCCGCCCGCCCTTGAAATTCGGATCCCGCAGCCGATGATCGTCCGGCGCAAGCTCGGCAACCTTCTGCGGCGTGTACTTGCCCGTAAGCAGACCCTTCTGCATCGGGCTGTACGCCACAACGCCCATTTGCCGTTCACGGCAGTACGGCAGCAGAGCCGACTCCGCTTCCCGCTTGATCATGCTGTAAGGCGGCTGCAGCGAAACCGGACGCTCGATTGCTTCGATGCGCTCAAGCTGCTCCACCGTGAAATTCGACACGCCGATGTACCGCACTTTTCCCGCCTCGCGCAGACGCACCATCGCCTCCCACCCCTCCTCGATATCCGCATCAGGGTCGGGCCAGTGTATCTGGTAAAGGTCGATCACGTCGACCCCCAACCGTTTCAGGCTCGCATCGCATTCGGCGTGAATGCTCCCGGCCTTCAGACACGTAAGCTTCTGCCGCTTCTCATTCCACAGCAAACCGCACTTGGTCGCCACAATCGGCATCTCGCCGACCTCTCGCAGGACTCTGCCTACTATCTCTTCGCCATGTCCGCAGCCATACGCCGGAGCGGTATCCACCCAGTTGATCCCGCTCTCCAGCGCCGTCCTGATCGCCGCAATCGAATCCGCATCGTTCTGCGGCCCCCAGCCGAACTCCCACGGCCCCCCGATCGCCCACGTACCCAGGCCAACCGTCGTCAAAATCAAATCCGTCTTGCCAAGTTTACGCGTTCTCATGACACGCCTCCCAAATCCATGCAGACTGCATTTGCGATCACCATCCGCCGGGCTGCAGCCAGTCGCTTACCGGAGCATTCCACCAGCCGGGATTGCGGAAGTACTGCTTCATCCACATCGCCGCGTTAACGCCGTCGGCGACTGCCGTAACAAGCTGCATGGACGCGCCTATCCGACAATCCCCCGCCGCAAAGACGCCCGGCGAGGCCGTTCGCAGATACGCACAATCACACCGAATGAAGCCGTTGTCGGTCAGCTCAACGAACCCCTTGAGAAAGCCCGTGTTGGGCTCCATGCCCACAAAAATAAATGCGCCCTCGCAGGCGAAATCCTCCTCGGCGCCCGTCTTGACATTCTTGATGCGCACCGACTGGACCCTGCCCTCGCCCTGGATGGCGGTCACTACAGAATCCAGGCGAAGCTTGAGATTCGAATCCTCCTGCCCAACCCGGCTCATCAGTTCCTCGACAAGCACCTGCTGGGCGCGAAACTCCTGCCTGCGATGGATCAGAGTCACTTCACCGGCAAACTTGGCCAGGTGCAGCGTCTCTTCGACCGCCGTGTTGCCGCCGCCCACGGCCACGATCTTCTTGCCCTTGAAGAACGGAGCGTCGCACGTGCCGCAGTAGCTCACTCCGGCGCCGGCGTTGCGAAATTCTTCCTCACCCGGAACACCCAGCTTGCGATACGAACTGCCCGGAGAAAGGACCACCACACGCGACGTGAACGTCTCTTCGTCGCAATGTACCGCGATCCGCCCGTCATCCATCCGCGAAAGCGAATTGACCTGCTGGCTGGTCTTGATCTGTGCCCCGAAGCTTGTCGCCTGGTTGACCATCTTCTCGATCAGGTCGGGTCCGCCTATCCGCTCGTAGCCCGGATAGTTCTCTATGCGGTCCGTTGTGGCAATCTGTCCCCCCGGATAAAACTTCTCAAGCACCAGCGTGTTGAACCGGTCCCGCGCCGAATAAAGCGCCGCGCCCAATCCCGCCGGACCCGCGCCAACTATGATGCAGTCGTAATCATGACCCATTCGTCTCTCCTTGCAAAACTGTTCCCTTCAGATCGTACGCACTGCCGCATCGTCATCGTGCAGTGCCGTCCGCCCCCACAAAGCGGCCCAGATCGCCGAACGCCTCCGTGAGACGCCGCCGGTCCGACAGTTCCCACACCAACGAACGCCCCCTGCCGTCGATCCGCCCCGCCAGACGCTTCTGCTCATCGAAGTAGAACCTCGTCTGACTGTCGGCGCCGTCGATATACCTCACCCGAATGCAGTACGCCGCACGCCAGAGGTTGTCCTCGTCCTGCGTGCAATCGACCTTCTCGACGAGTGCGGGCGCAATGCTGCCTTCTTCGAACAGTATATCGATGAGCATTTCATCGGGCCCGTGATCCAGGCGCCTCCGCGCGATCTGCTCGATGAGGACCTCCGGCGCCGCCAGGACCGGACGGAATGCAGCATCCTGTGCAAGCGAGCCGCCGCTGATACGAAGCGTGCCGTCGGCGGCGAGTTCAACCTCGCTGGCGCTGGTGCGCCCCGGACGCATACGGCTGCGACGCGTATGCCAGATATAACGGTCGCATGTCTCGCTGCATTCGAAATAACCTCGACTCAGCAGCCCACGCGTGCCCGTGATGTAATGAACCCGCTCAACCTTCAAAACCCCCCACGTGCCGGCATCGGGCTCGACGCGAGATCGCACTATCTGAAAACCGCGCGGCTGACCAGAATTGTCGCTGATCAGGAATGCCCGCTCGTCTTCTGTTGCGCCGTCGTTCATGATCCGGCTCAGGCCGGCCGACTTCAGACCGCCGATGAATTCCGCCCCCGCGACAATGCGCTCCTGAGGAGTGAACACGATCTGCGGCGCCAGCGTCCTGAACAGTTTCATCGCAAGCAGGTGGTCGCCGCCGGCCCGCACATGCAGCACAATCGCCCTGCCGTGCGGCAGTTGCGCGACCCCTATAACCGTATCCGGCAGGCCGCGGCTGGCGTACACCTGCACCCAGTACATGTCGACGCCGTTGCTGATCCGCCCCCTCCGAGAAACACGGTAATTCGCCGCCGTCGCCGTGTTCTGCAAAAACTCCGCCGGCTCGATCCCTTCAGCCGCCAGAAGATACTGATACTTGACCTCCGCCACACGCTGCGGAGTCCGACCCAGCACAGCGGTCAGCGAGAATCGGTTCGGCCGTTCGTAAACCCAGGCCTTCTGCGATTCCCAACCCGGACCCGACGGCACCGGCGCCGCAAGACCTGAATCATCCAGAACTACCGGTTCCGATAGATCGATCCTGCCGCGCGCCTGCACCAACAAAAGGCTGATCACCACCCCGGCGGCGAAGATCAGAAACAGAACCACTTCTGCCAGCGAGTACTTCTTCACAATGTTTTCATCGTCCAACATCGGCCGTCATAATACGGCCCACCCCCCCGCTTTGCAACCTCCCGCCAAAAATAGGGACAGGCACCGGTTTTCGCCCTTCCAAGCGCACCGCACCATTTCTGGGCCATCAAGAATTGCCGTCAATCCGCTGCTGTCCGGCCCGCCCCCGCCGCCGTTCCATGAGCGCACACCCCACGGCCATAGCACCCGCCGCCGCCCCAATCGCAACGCTCAGCGCTACCCGCGCGAGTCCTTCATGCCCCCGCGCCACCCCCTGCTCGGCAAGCTGCCGCCAAATCACATCCTCCCAAAACAGGTTGAATGCCGCCAAATCGATCGCCCCCACCGCCGCAATCGCCCACGCCGTCACTTTCAAGCTGATTCGCCGCACCCGCGTGCACGCCCGCACACTCAGCCAGAAAACAACCCCCGCCGCCGCAACCGCCGCCGCACCGATCCACCACTTGCCCGCCTCAGCCGACACCGGAACAATCCACGCCACCGGCCCAAATATTCCGCCTCCAAACGAACCAAAAACCGCCGCCCGCGAGAACGTCGCCGGCACGCGCTGCGGTTCTTCCAATGTCCCGTCCTCTACCCGAATCTGCCGCTGCCGCCGATTACCCCACACGATAAGCGGCACGAGCACCACATAGAAAGCACAAACGGAAGTCCAAAACACCCACTGCGGCGACAAACGCGCCAGCATCAGCACCAGCGGCACACAGACCAACAGAAGCCCTGTTGCCCCCATCAACACGCAGGACCAGATGACAAACCGGCGCTCGCGGTCCGACTTCGTGTTCACAATGCTCGCCCGCGTCCCGATGATCGCCCCAGCCAGCCCGCCCAGAATGCCGAGCACGCCGCCCAAAACCCCTGCCGCCGCCGATTTCGCCGCCGCCGCACCCTCGGCCGTAACGGTTGCCGCCGATGCCGTCGCCGTCACAACCCCCGTCGACGCAATCGCCGCCAGCACCATCGCGCCGAACATATCCCCCGGCCCCGTCCGCGCCAGCGTCCGCTCCACAGCCGCCGCCACCTCAGCCTTCAGCATCTTCCGCCCGCGCGACAGACGCTGACGCGCCGCATCCTCGCTGATGCCAAGACCCTCCGCAACCTGCCGCACCGACTGCCCCTGACGATAAAACAGCACCAAAGGCTCGCGATATTCCTCAGGCATCCGCTCCAGCGCAGCCCGCACCACAGCCTGCTCCTCCATCTGCCGCACGTGATCTGCCGATTCCGCTGCCGCAACCTCCGTCGCCCCCGATATCGACCCCGCCTGCGCCAGCACATCCCGCCCCCGACGCCTGTGCCAGCCCCGCACCGCATTCCGCGCAATTTGGCAAAGCCACTGTCGAAATCGCCCGGGATCTCTCACCTGCCCCAGCGATCGCCACGCATTCAGGAACGTCTCCTGCGCAATCTCCTCGCTCACCGCAACATCCCCCGTCCCGCTGTACGTGATCGCACAAACCAGACCCTGGTACCGCCGCACAATCGCCCCGAAAGCCTCCCGGTCGCCCGCCCTGCTGCGGCTGATCAGTTCATCTTCGTCAATTTCAACAGACATCCGTCGCTCCCTTACCCGTATTATACCCCCACAACCCAAGATGACTGTCCGTAAAAAAGGTGACCGTCCGCTGCGCCCTCAAAAAACAATCGAGGGATTGCCCAATACTTGACCTCCGGTATATGATATAACGTCGCAAAGATCTAATGTACTTCACAGCAAATGCCGGAGACCAAATTGAAAAGCCAACTGCTCGTCAGACCCGCCGCCCGCACCGACGCCGAAACCATCGCCGCCTTCAACGTCGCCATGGCCTGGGAAACCGAGCGCAAGCAGCTTGATCCCGCCACCGTCCGCCGCGGCGTAAGCGCCCTCTTCGACCGGCCCGAATACGGCTTCTACGTCGTCGCCGCCGGCGACAGCGACGTCGTCGGCTGCCTAATGATCACATACGAATGGAGCGACTGGCGTGCCGCCCTTTTCTGGTGGATCCAAAGCGTTTACGTCCGCCCCGACTCCCGCCGGACCGGCGTCTTCCGCAAGATGTACGACTTCGTCCAAACCCAGGCCGACGCCCAACCCAACGTCTGCGGCCTGCGCCTCTATGTCGAAAAGGCCAACCAAACCGCAAAATCCACCTACAACGCGCTGGGCCTCAAAGAAGTCGACTACCACGTCTACGAAATAAAACTCCGGAGCCGCACCCCATGACCGACCCAACCCCCATGTCATTCCCGCGAAAGCGGGAACTCGGCCCCCAGCCCATCGCCAACCTCATGGCCCGGCTCAATCTCAAACCCCACGACCTCGTCGCCGCCTCCTCCGAACAAATCACACACAAAATGATCGCCCGAGCCGCCAAAGGCAGACGCCTGACGCAAAACGTACAATACAAAATACTAAGAGCCTTCAACTCCGCCACAGGAAAAACCTGCACACTCCCCGACCTCTTCAACTATTAGCCCCCCTGCCTCGCAAAGCGGATACTTGACAAAACTGAAGACACTGGTACCCTTCTTAAAGGACAGAAGCCGCCGCAAACGCAGCGCAAGTGTCTCCGTTAACCCCAATGACAGCACTAAAAACCTCACAGGAGATCACCGACATGGAACATGAAGTCCTGTACCGCCAAGCTTACTCGCTGCTGAAAATCACACTCGCCCGCGGCGAAAGCGTCTGCGCCGAGGCCGGCGCAATGGTCAGCATGTCCGACACGATTGACATGCAGACCGCCGCCAAAGGAGGCCTCTTCGGCGCGCTCAAGCGAAGTATGCTTGGCGGTGAAAGCTTCTTCATCAACACCTTCCACGCACGCAACGAAGCCGGCGAGGTAACCTTCGCCCCAACACTGCCCGGCGACATCACTGCCGTCCAACTTGCCGGCAAAACCATATTCGCCCAGTCCGGAGCATACATCGCCGCCACGCCCGACGTCGCAATAGACACCAAATGGGGCGGCGCCAAAACCTTCTTCTCCCGCGAAGGCCTCTTTCTCCTGAGGATCAGCGGCACGGGCGCTGTCTGGCTATCCAGCTATGGCGCCATCCACCAAGTCCCCCTTGCCGCCGGCCAGACCTACACCGTCGACAGCGGCCACATGGTCGCCTTCGACGAAACTGTCCGCTATGCCGTCCGAACCGTCGGCGGCCTCAAATCAACACTCTTCAGCGGCGAAGGACTCGTCTGCGACCTCACGGGACCCGGAACAATAATGATCCAAACCCGAAGCGCCGACGCCTTCCTCTCATGGCTCATCCCGCAAATCCCAAGAGATTCCAATCGCCGATAAGATAACTGCTCACGATAAGGACGCGTCAAAAACTCCAACGGGTGAGGGCGGTCGCTGCGCCCTCACCCATTTTGCGGATTTACTGACCGACCGCCGGTCAGTCGTCGAGATTCATTCTGCGAAACACCCGCCGAAAAACGGACTTCTTCCTTCGTGCAAAGACAAACACCGCCGGCGCGGCAAGTGCTACGCTTCCCAGCACCACGTAGTGGTCGGCCGCATAACCAACCGCCCACCGACCATACCCAAGCAGGCCCCGGAACTTGCCGGGTTCGTCCTCCGTTGGCGGCTCACCCTCACTGCCCGCCGGCTCCGAAACTGGCGGCGCCGGATTGACCGCTGCCAATGGCGCCGTATCGACAACGGACCGCGGAGCTGTCAGATCAGGCAGCAGATTCACGTTCTTCACCGGAAGAGGCTCGCTTATTACGATCTGCTTGCCCCCGATGATAATTGCGGTAAGCTCCTGAGTATCCGCCCCCGAGTTCGGCTCAGCAGCAGGCTGAAGAACCTCCTCCAGGCTCTCCGGACCCAACGATTTAACGGGTTCTCCGACTTTCGGCACAGTCTCCGCTGGAGCCGCCTGCAAGACCTTCTCCGCCGGAGGCGCCGCCGGAATAGACGTGCCGCCCTCCGCCGGCTGCGCCGGTACTGCCGCCGCAACTTCAGACTTTGCCGCCGACTCCGTCTTCTTGACCGGTGCCTCCGCTGTCTGGCCGCCCGGCACAGCGGCTGGTTCCGACTTGAGCGCCGACGCAGCCGCGCCCTCCGATCCGGCTGCCGTCGCCGCCGTCGGCGCCGTCGGCGCGGCCTTCTTACCCGCCGCCAACGGCTCGATCGTAACCGTCGCCGCTTCCGCCGAATCTACTTTTTCCGTCCTGTCCGCGGACATTGCACCAACGCTGTTGGGCTCCCCGCCCGCCGACAGGCTCATCGCAAGTTCCGCCAGTTCCGGGTCCACCCCGCTGTCGACGGGCTGCTTGGCAACTTGCTGGCACCCCGACGTCAGGCAGAACAGTACACACAATGCGGCAAGACCGCAGTGCGTGAGCGAGGATCGTTTGAAATGAGCACGTCTGTCCATAAGGGACCTCCTTTGAAAAGTTGACCGGGCGGTGCCAAAGCAAAGCAAGCAGTACAAGAACCCCCATTTCGCTGACCCGGACACGCTGCCCGGCGTCATGACAAAAACGATTATCGGGCGAACGCCAAAAAAATGATTAGCTTTTTTTGAGCCGTCCGGACATTCTTTCGCGAATTACGCCGCCCGACTCACCAACTATAACCTCCTGCCAGGCAAAGACTTACGTCGAGCACTGCACCGGCGCTTAGCCAAAGGCTATCGCAGTTTAGCCAAAGGCGGCAACTTGCCCGCCATCCCGATCCTGTCGTTTTTCACGATGAGTACGCCCTCGATCCCCGCTATGCCTGCGATAGCCTCAAGCGCGCCGTCGATGTCGCGTTCGGCCTTAACAAGGTTCGCCGCCTGAGTAGCCGCCGCATCCGCAAGCGCCGCGTCTGCCGCCGTAACAGTTGCCAGATCGCAATCCCCCAGGCTCATCGAATGACCCATCCGAGACGATGACGAACACACCGCAAGCGGCGTATCCTCAGGCCTCAACAAGAAAGCCAGTCGCCCGCCCAATCGCGTACCACCCGTATACAGACGAATAGCAGCCCGCCGCACCACCTTCATAAAGATGTCGCCCCCGTTGTCAACGATCACCTCCTCCGCTCCCGCCGCCAGACCCGCCAAAGCCGCCCGCTGAGCCATAGCCCCCGCCACCGCCGCCATTGGACCCGTACCCGCCAACCGCCCCGCCAACGCCATCTGCCGCGCCGACTCCGGCGCCTCGCAAAGGCAATCAACCGGCGCAAGCGAAACACCAAAATCGCCATGCCGCCCGATGTACTTCTCCAGAAGATCCCGCTGCCGCACAATCTCTTCCTGCACCGCCTCGAGCTGCTCGCAGCAAATCCGAAACACGGCCTCCTTGTAAACGAAACTGTGATATACCCGCTCTTGCATTAGCCGCCAACCTCTCACAAAACCACATTATACCGCCGCAAGCGAACACGGGGAAGTTACTGATTGCAGGGCTTTGCATGAGTGATGCGGCGTTATCGCCGCCTGCGGTACTGGCAATAGCAGCAGGTGCGTAAAATGCTGTGCTCAGTAGGGCATTCTGCCACGCCGTCATTATACTGAAAAACCAAGTCACGGGTTTTACCGCAAACCGATGCGGTGAAAGTTACTGATTTTTGCTTAATGAAAAATGCCGACCCGCGCCGATAGGGTGTGCTAAGGTGGATATGCTATGAAGACATGGATGTGTGATTCAGCGGCCGCGGTGCTTGGTTTTGTACTCGCGACCTCGGGCCTGGCGGCATGCCTTACTATGCGAAGTCCCAAAACTTCGCCGATCGGGCAAAGCGCAGCCGGGCAAAAAAGGGCCTCCCACTTTCAGATCGCGGCCAACCCGCTGCATCCGCCTTAGGTGTGCACACAGGCGAACTGCAAAGGGTCTTCAAGCAATACCTCTTCAATTCTATATAAAATAAGCAACGCACAAAACGGTGCCGCGATACCCCAGGCCAGGGTCGCGGCTTTTTTTTCGTCACAAACGACCCCCCGCAACAAACCGCCGCGCCGTCAATCCCCCGCGCAGCCCGCCCCAGGCGGCGACCCATCGCACGACACCACGATATCCCTGAGCAGCCCCCTCGCGGTTGTAATACCCGACACATCAGCGTTCAGCGTTCTGCTCACCTCCAATTGCTCCGTCCGCCCCACCAGTTCAGGCGTACTCGTCCGACCCGGCAAAGCCGTTATACGCCCCGTATACACAATCGAAGGCTGACCGTTGGCATGCATATCCTTCCTCCCCTCAACGTCCGCCTCCGCAAACCGCTCGTTGTTGTCGAATGCCTGGTTGACCTCGATAAAGTACTGCCAGCGCGTGCCCCGCCGAACCACTATGCTGCGCTCGAACTCAGCCTGCGGCGTCGCGCACGTAACCGCCTCAAGCGCCGGTTGTTCCCCCGACGGATCACCCTCCGTGCCCGTCTCCACGTTCCAGCGCCCAACCCAGTACGGCAGCGACACCGGTCGCGTTATGTTCGCGCCCCAGGCGCCTCTGCCCGTCTTGGAAGTAACGCAAACCGTCCGAATCTCTCCCCCCGACATATCCTCCAGCCAAACCGCCAGTTGCGGCCGCCGCTTGCCCTTCACCTGATCGCACACCGCTTCGTCGACCGTAAACGATACCCGCAGAACAACGTCCGACCCCGAAGCATCACGGCTCATCGGAAGACACCCGAAAACCGCAACCGCCGCAACAACCGATAATACCCCCGCCGCAAAACAGGCAAACACCCTCATCGCAATTCCTCCGGTGAGTCATCTCATGAAAACGGCACGACCTCAGGCTTCACGCAAAAATCGCCGACCCGATCCGCAGCAGCGTCGCCCCCTCCTCCACCGCGATCTCGTAGTCCTGGCTCATGCCCATGCTCAAATGACAAAACTCCGGACCCACGAGCTTCTCACCCTTGACCTCCTCGAACAACTCCCGAGCCCGAATAAACGAAGCCCTCACAATATCCTTGTTCAGCGTCAAGGGAGCCATCGTCATCAACCCCACCAGACGCATGTTCTTCATCGTCGTCAACTGCTCGGCAAGATGAGTCGCCGCCCCCACCGGCACACCGTACTTCTGCGGCTCATCACTGCAATTGACCTGCAAAAGCACGTCCGGCCGCGTCCCAAGTTTCGCCGAAACCTGCTCGATCTCCTCCGCCAGACGCAGTGTGTCAACCGAATGTATGATATTCGATATCTGCAGCGCTACCTTGACCTTGTTCCGCTGAAGATGACCGATCATGTGCCATGTGAGCTGCTTGGGAACCTTCGGATCGTCCTTCTGCTCCTCAAGAAAGGCCTCCATCTCGCCCGCAACCTGCTTGAGATGCCCCACCCGGTTCTCACCGAGGTCCGTACAGCCAAGACGAATCACCTCTTTGGCCGCCTCCAAAGCCGCCGTCTTCGTCACTATAATAAGCTTCACGTCCGCCGGATCACGACCAACGCGGGCACACGCCTTCCTGATGTTCTGCCTGACGGTCTTGAGCCTGTCTGAGATTTTCGAGGTACAACCCATCATTCCTGACGCATCCCTGCAAATCCGTTTTCAACCAGTTCTTTCGCGCCCGCAACGAAACATACCACTCACAACGCAAAATTGCCACAAAAAATTTGCACCCCCCCTGCTCACACCCTCCTCACCCAGGGCTGGCGCATTCTCCGCGGTTCAGCATCCCGAACCCACCCCACAGTAACTTGGAGAGCAAAACCGTTTGGGCAGAGGCCGAAATTTGGAGCATTTGTTCGCCGGGGGGGGGAAATTTTGGCCTCTGGGGCCCCGAACGGTTTTGCTCGGCCGTCCAATGCCGCCTGCGCCGCAAGTCATCCGCCGTCATTATGCATCACGAAGTCAAGCAGCTCATCCACTTTCGCCGTAGCCAGCGCAATGCACGAATCCGCCGCACCATAGTAGATCATCAACTGATCGCCCCGCGCAATCCACCCGCACGGAAACACCACGTCGTCAACGTCCCCCTCGCGCTCATAAACCGCCTTCGGACCGAAAATCCACTCGCTCGTCCGCCGAATCACCTTGCCCGGGTCCTCCGGGTCGAGCAAAGCCAGCCCCAGCCGATAGATCGCACCGCTCGCCGTCGTGCGCACCCCATGATACAGGATCAGCCACCCCTCCGACGTCTCCAACGGCGGCGCAGAAAGCCCGATCTTGTTCGCATCCCACCACGCCCCCTCGCGGGCATGGATCACCTCATGATGATCGCCCCAATGCCGCAGGTCCGGTGAATACGACAGCCATATATTCGCCTGCAAGAACGGCGTCCGCGAAACCGGCCGATGCAGCATCGCCCACCGACCCTTCAGCTTGCACGGAAACAGTGCCGCATCCTTATCCTCAGGCGGCATCACCGGCCCCAAACGGCTGAAATTCTCAAAATCGTTCGTCGTCGCCAGCGAGATCAGCGGCCCGCCCCGCGAATAAGCCGTATAAGTGATGATCCACTTCTGCAAGTCCTGCACCCACGTTATACGCGGGTCCTCGATACCCCAGAGCTCCTCCGGGTAGCGATCCGGCTCAGCCGAAAAAGTCGGCCCGCTGTCGATCCGCCAGTCATGCACCCCGTCCTCGCTGCGGGCAACCGTCAAGTGCGATATACCCCGATAATCCTCCACGCGAACCAGCAGCAGCGTCTGCCCCTGGTATTCGACGGCAGCCGCATTAAAAACCGAATTCGCCCGATAAGGCCAGCCCTCCACCGACAAAATAGGATTATCCGGATGCCGCGTAAAAAGCTCATGATTCAGCTTCTTGAGCATTTCGCAATTCCCCCAAATTGATTGATGTCACCAGATTCCTCTCACCCCGCCGCCACAATCGCCACTATCCCCTTGCGAACCATCATCACCCCGATCGCCGCCAGAAAGAGACTCGTTATCTTCGACAGCGCCTTCGTACCCGCCTGCCCCAACACCCGTATCACAAAATCCGACAAAGCAAACACAACACCCGCAAACAGAATATTCACCACCACCGAAACCAGCGTCGCCGCCAGCCCGTACTGCGTGATAATGATCACCGATGACGTCAACACCGCCGGCCCCGCGATCAGCGGCGTACCCAAAGGCACAATCCCAAGCCCCCCCTCCGGCATACGCCGCGGCTTGGCGCTGCTCAAAAGATCCGTGATCGCAAGACAGAACAGTATAGCGCCCCCCGCGATCATGAAGTCCTCCACCGTTATCCCCAATAAACTGAACAGCGCCCGACCCACAAAAATAAACCCAACCGCCAGAACAAGCGCCGTAACTATCGACTGAACAATAAGTTGCCGCTTCCCGTGCCGCGTGAGGTCTTGCGCAAACGAAAGATACATCGGCAGCAGCCCGAAAGCGTCAACGGCAACAAAGATCGGAATCAGCGCCAGCAGGATGTCCCTGAGCATTCGCCTGCCCCCGTGCACATAAACGACCACAACTCGCTCAACCCCGCCCGAAACGCCCGTGCGATTATTCTATTATCGGCGCTTTGGCCTCCACGCAAGACACACGCCGCATTTTTCGCCCTAAGTTCCCCGTCCCGCAAGAGTTGCGCAACGCAACGCCTCGCCCTCCCAACACAGGGCTGACGCATTCTCCGCCGGTTCAGCATCCCAAACCCGCCCTGCCGCAGTTTACCTTGGAGAGCAAAACCGTTTGGGCAGAGGCCGAAATTCGGAGCATATGTTCGCCGGCGGGGGGAAGATTCTGGCCCCTGGGGGCCCCGAACGGTTTTGCTCGCCCGTCCAATACCGCCTGCGGCGGAGAATGCGTTCACCCTGCTTTCCCAACTGCCGATGGTTGCGGACGGGACCCGTATAAGTTAGAATAATCCCCGGCAAATACTGACGATAATAAGCCAAGACAGGCAGCGGAGTCAAAGCCGTGAACGCAAATGTACAGCTAAACAGAGAAGCCCTCGCGGACTTCTGCCGCCGATGGCAAATACGCGAACTCTCCATCTTCGGCTCCGCGCTCCGAGAAGACTTCGGCCCCGAAAGCGACATCGATGTCCTGGTGGAATTCGACCCGGCCGCGCAACACACACTGTTTGATATGGTCCACATGCATGAGCAGCTCGGTGAAGTCTTCGGGCGACAGGTTGATTTGGTCAGCCGACGAGGGCTTCAAACAAGCAAGAACTATCTCCGGCGCGAGGCCATCCTCGGTTCGGCGAAGGTGGTTTATGGAGCGTGATCGAATATACCTTCTTGACATCGCCGCCGCCGCAAAGCTGGCAATATCATACACGCCCGGTTCACAAGCCACTGGCCAGACACGCGGGCACACATGATCCAGGACGCGCTTTATAAGGCATTAGTGCAAACCGGAGGAAACGAAATGAAGCACATGATTAGCCGGCGATCTTTCCTCAAACACGCCGCTTGCGGCTCCGCCGCCGTTCCGTTCTTTGTCCGCGGCTCCGCCCTCGGCCTGGGCCCAAGGCCCGCACCCAGCGAACGCCTCGTCATGGGCTGTATCGGCCTCGGCATCCAGGGTGTCGGCAACATGCGAGAATTCCTCCGCCACCCCGACGTGCAGGTCGCCGCCGTCTGCGATGTCCTCGACACGCAAACCGAAAAGGCCAGGGCGATAGTCGACACCCATTACCGCAACACCGACTGCCGCGCATTAAGCGACTGGCGCAAGATCACACAGGACCAGGCCGTCGACGCCGTACTCATCGCCGCACCGGACCACTGGCACCCCCTCATGGGCATCGACGCCGCCCGCTGCGGCAAGCACATGTATTACGAAAAGCCGATAGGCTGGAGCTTCCAGGCCGCCCAGGCCCTCCGCTCCGCAGTACGCCGATACGGCGTCGTCTTCCAGTTCGGCACACAGCAGCGATCAAGCAGAGACTTCCGCTTCGCCTGCGAGCTCGTCCGCAATGGCCGCATCGGCAAACTCCGCACCATCCTCGTCGGCGTCCCGGGCAGCGTCCCCGTCCCCATGCCCGCCGAAGAACCCGTCCCAACCGGATTCGACTATGACATGTGGCTCGGACCCGCGCCCCGCGCCCCATACAGCTACGAGCGAACCCGACCCTACGTCTCCCGACCCGACAAGCCGTGGACCCAGAACTACAGCAACTGGTACCACGTCTCCGACTACTGCATCGGCTTCATTGGCAACTGGGGCATACACCACGTCGACATCGCCCAGTGGGGAGGCGGAACCGAAGACACCGGCCCGACCGAAATCGATGGCAAAGCAGCATTCCCCACCGAAGGCATGGGCGACTGCGCCTTGACCTGGCAGGTGAATAACCTCTTCGCAAACGGAGTCCGCCTCGTTCACATGGACAACGACTCCGCCGCAAAACATCCCGAGCAGATACCCGGATTCAGCCAGGGCATACTCTTCAAAGGCGACGACGGCTGGGTCTTCGTCAACCGAGGCAGACTCGACGCAAATCCAAAGTCGCTCCTCGCCGAAACCATCGGCCCCAACGAGGTGCGGCTGATCAACAGCGCCAATCATCACCGCAATTTCATCGACGCCGCCAAAGGCGCCGCCGTAGCCGCCTGTCCCGTTGACGTAGCCGTGCGAAGCGACACCATCTGCATGATTGACAACATAGCCGCAAGGCTCCAGCGAAAACTCAATTGGGACCCGCGCCGCGAGCGATTCGTCGACGACGACGAAGCCAACCGTATGCTCACGCGCACCATGCGGAGCCCGTGGACTCTCAAAGCATGATCTTTTCGGAGACGAGCGTATGAAGCGCATCGCAATCTTCACTGTAACTTGTGCAATAACAATCTCCGCCTTCGCCGCCGAGCCGCTACGAGTCGGCTGGGCCCAGGTCGACATTACCCCCCAGCGGCCGGTCGCCCTCATCGGCCAGATGCACAAACGTATCTCCACCGGAGTAAAAGACCCGCTCACCGCCACAGCACTCGCCATGGAATCAGGCCGCGAACAGGCCGTCATGGTCTCGTGCGACGTCATCTTCACACGCCGCGCCGTACTCCAGCGCGTCCGCGACGCCGTCCGCTTCAGGATCGCCGAGTTCGACGCCGAAAAGCTCATCATCAACGCCACCCACACGCACACCGCCCCAGGCTTCATCGACAGCACCTTCAAAGGCCTCTACGACGTCACCGGCGACGAAGGCGTAATGAAGGCCTCCGAATACGCCGACTTCTTCGTCGAACGCGTCGCCGATGCCGTCGTCCGCGCATGGCGCGCCCGAAAGAACGCCGCCGCAAGCTGGGCACTCGGCCACGCCGTCGTCGGCATGAACCGACGCGTCCACTATTTCGACGGACGAACCGCAATGTACGGCGCCACCGCCGCCGCCGACTTCTCCAACATCGAAGGCGGCGAAGATCACGGCGTCGAAATGCTCTTCTTCTTCGACGCCGACGCCAAACTCACCGGAGTCCTCATCAACGTCGCCTGCCCCTCCCAGGAAACCGAGAACCTAAACGTCGTCTCCGCCGACTTCTGGCATGACGTCCGCGTCGAACTCCGCCGCCGCTTCTCCGACGATCTCTTCGTCCTGCCCCAGTGCGCCGCCGCCGGCGACCAGTCCCCCCACTACGTCTGGCGCTCCCAGGCCGAAAAGATCATGGCCCAGCGCCGCGTACTCGACAGCCGCCGCGAAATCGCACGACGAATCGCAGACGCTGTCGCAGACGCCGCCCCGCTCGCCGCAAAACACCTCGACACGCAACCTCTCTTCCGACACGCCATCGCCCGCATCGACCTGCCCGCACACGGCAGCGCCACAATGCCCTTCTACGAAACCGACCCACTCGATGGCGTCGAGATTCACGCCCTGAGATTAGGCGACGTCGTCATCGCAACCAACCCCTTCGAGCTCTTCATCGACTACGGCATCCGCATAAAGGCCCGAAGCCCCGCCGTCCTCACATTCGTCGTGCAGCTCGCTTGCCACAACCTCGGCTACCTGCCCACCGCCAAAGCCGTCGCCGGCGGCGGCTACAGCGCAGACAAATTCCTCGTCGGACCCGAAGGCGGCCAAAAACTCGTCAACGAAACCCTCCGACTGATCAATGACCTCTGGAAATGACCTCAAAACCGCCGACCCTTGTGCAGTATCCAACGTGCCATATACTCCAGGCTGATTTAAGGGCGTCCCAAAAACCTCAATCGCCCGCGATTTCCATTACCTTTACAGCCGCCAATGCGGTATAATTGAACCGCAAGGAGAAGACCACATGCAAAAGCTCGTAACCGTCTACCTCGACAACCACGCATACATGGGCGGCAAGCTCCTCCGCGGCTCCTTCGCCGACAAGCACGGCCTCGTCGAAGAGCACCTCGAACCCTACCTCGCCGACGGATGGTCCATCAAAAAAATCCACAGCTTCGGCGGCGCCAACGAAGGACTCAACGTCCGCGGATGGCTCGTCGCATTGCTGGAAAAATAACTCACGCAAAAGGAGAATTAAAATGGCATCCAATATCGACCGCAGAGCATTCATGCAGCAGTCTCTCGTCTCCGCCGCCGCCGGTTCAGCCGCCCTCGCCGCAAACCCCCAAGACGCACAGGCAAAAGCCCCGCCTTCCCAAAAAGCCCAGCTCCCCTCCGGAAACATCGCCGGAATGTCCGTCAGCAGAATCCTGCTCGGCGGAAACCTCCTCACACACTACACCCACAGCCGTGACCTCAAGTACGTCTACACCCTCGCCGCACACTACAACACCGAAGCAAAAATCCTCGAAACGCTCGCCCTCGCCGAAGAACACGGCATCAACACCCTCTCAATCCACACCACCGAATGGACAGACCCGATACTAAGAAAATACAAACGCCAGGGCGGAAAAATTCAGATCATAATTTGCCCCACCGCACCCGCCGACGACTCTATGGAAGCCTACAAAAAGCAGGTGCAGTACATCGCCGACATGGGCTTCGAAGCATTGTACCTCTGGGGTGTCCGCGGCGACCAGCTCGCCGCCGCAAACAGACCCGACCTCATCAAACGAGCCGTCGAAATAGTAAAGGAATACAACCTCCCCTCAGGTGTCGGAGCACACGACCTCAAGGTAATACGAATGTGCGAAGAAACCGGCGTCGACGCCGACTTCTACATCAAAACCTTCCACCACCACACCTACCCCACCGGCCCAAAGCCCGAACAGATCAAAGCACCCTACTCCGAATTCCCCGGCTACTGGTGCAGCGACCCCCAGGCCGTCATCGACGTCATGAAAAACGTCAAGAAACCCTGGATAGCTTTCAAAGTCATGGCCGCCGGAGCTATACCGCCCGAAAACGCATTCAAATACGTCTTCGAAAACGGAGCAGACCACGTACTCGCCGGAATGTTCGACTTCGACATCGCACCAGACGTGCAAATTGCAAACAACATACTAAAGGATCTGAAAAGAACACGCCCCTGGTGCTCATAAACGGTACGGGACCGGGTCTCATTTTCTATAGATGTTTTGCATCCGCTATGTTAATATGGGCGATTCCGCCCTCGTTTGCACTTTGCGCTTTTCTTTTCCGCATTTACGCTGTATCTTGACGACAACGCGGCCGCCGGCGGCTTCCCTGCCGCCGACACTTGGTGTAACGTAAAACTCCCGCGTTCCGGGAACGACAAACAATGCGATCTATATGAGAGCTCAATCATGAAGACGCAAACCATCGCACCCTCAACCCGAGCCGCACTATGCCTCGCCGCCGCCCTGCTGCTCGCACCCGCCGCCACCGCACAACTCCTCGAATCCGACGACGGCCTCCTCACACTCGAAAAATCCGTCGTCCTCATCCAGTGCGTCAGCCAGGACTTCGACTACGTCACGCCCTGGAAGACTGCCAGAATGACACAGGGCCTCGGCTCCGGATTCGTCATCGACGGCAGCCGCATCCTCACAAACGCCCACAACGTCAGCAACCACAAGTACATAGAAGTCAAAAAGCAGAACATCGCCCGACGCTACCCCGCTGTCGTAACCTTCATCGGCCACGACTGTGACCTCGCAATCCTCGCCGTGCTCGACCAGTCATTCTTCGATGACACCATCCCCCTCCAGTTCGGAGGCCTCCCCCGAGTTAACTCAAAAGTCCACACCTACGGCTTCCCCGTCGGCGGAAGCCAGGTCTCGGTAACCGAAGGTGTCGTCAGCCGAATACAAATGGGCACATACATCCACACACAGGCCGATTCCCACCTCGTAGTCCAGACCGACGCCGCCGTAAACCCCGGCAACAGCGGCGGACCAGTAATGCAGGACGGAAGAGTCGTCGGCGTCGCCTTCCAAAACCTCCGCGAGGCCGATAATATCGGCTTCCTCATCCCCACAACCGTCGTCGCACATTTCCTCAAGGACGTAGAGGACGGCACATACGACGGCTTCGGATCCCTCGGATTATCCTCATTTACCGGCCTCCACAACAAGGCTTTTGCCGACTGGCTAAAAGTCCCGCCCGGCGAAGACGGCATCGTCGTCCTCCGAACCAGGATGCACAGTTCCGTCGAAGGCAAGTTCCAGAAAAACGACGTCATCACCAGAATCGACGATTACAATATTGACAATGACGGTATGGTCCGCGTCTACGGCCTCTCCGTCCACATGTCGGAAATCATCGAACAAAAACAGATCGGCGAAACCGTCGAGATCACCTTCTACCGCGACGGCCGGAAAATGACCGAAACCGCCACCGTCGCCATGAACCGACCCGTGCTCGACTACGCAAGAGCATACGACGTACCACCCCGCCACGTAGTCTACGCAGGCCTGACCTTCGTGCCCATGACCCGCAATTACCTCGAAGCATGGGGCCAATCATGGCTCTCCGACATCCCCTTCTACCTGCGATACCTGTTCTACGAATCCGAACAGCTCAACACCGACCGCCGCCGAAAAGAATACGTCGTCCTCTCCGAACTCCTCCCCGACACAGTCAACGCATATTGCGCCGCCTTCAAGGACAACGTCGTCGAAACCGTCAATGGCGTCGATATACACCGCCTCGAAGACATGCCCCACGCACTGCAAAAAAGTGCCGACGGCTTCTGCGTCATTAAGTTCATGGGAGTAGAACGGCCCCTCATCCTCGATGCCGAAGCCGCCGAGGCCTCCCAGCAGAACATCCTTAACAGATACGCCGTGCCGGTCGCGGCCAACCTGGAGGCCGGGATATGAAACCCAAAAACTGCCTGCCCGCTCTCATCCTCGCCGCAGCCGCCCTTTTCAGCACTGGTTGCACGGAAACTGAACGCATCATACCCGATGCCGCACCCCGAGCCGATCTCCGCGAAGAGATGAAGAAATCCCTCGTCTACCTCAACGTCTCGGCGCGCAGTTACGAAATGCTCCAGCCCTGGCGCCCGCCCGACTCCGTCGAACGAAACGGGTTCGCCTGCGCTGTTGCCCCCTACGAAGTCATCACCACCGCACTCAACGTTGCCGATGCCTCACTCATCAAGGTCCGCGTCCACGGCCAGAACGAATTCGCCCCCGCATCCGTAAAGGCCGTCGACTACGAATGCAACCTCGCACTGCTGCACATTGATCCCGACCAGCTCTCCGAACCCCTCGTCCCCCTGAAGTTCACCGAACACTACAGACGCGGCGCTCCCGTCGATTCTTACTGGCTCGGCTCAAACGGAGACGTGATTACCGGACGTGGACACCTCGACCGCGCCGAAGTCAACCGCTGCCAATCCTCCTTCACTCGCTTCCTCGACTACGTCGTTGCCGGCACGTCTACCGAAACCGGCAAAGGCCGCCTCTTCTGCATTGACGGCCGCCCCACCGCCATCGCCTGCTGGGCCAACAGCGACAAACAGGAGACCGGACTCATACCTGCCTGTACTATAAACCACTTTCTCCGCGATGTCGCCGAAGGCGATTACGCCGGCTTCGGCATCACCGGCTTCGTAACCGAGGCCCTCACCGATCCCGGCCTGCGCAGCTATATCGGACTGCCCGCCGATGTTAAGCACGGTGTTTACATCCGCAATGTCCACCGCATCGGAATGGGCAGCGGCCTCCTGCGCCAGGGCGATGTCCTCGCCGCAATCGACCACAGACAAATCGACGCGTACGGTTACTACGAAGATGACCTGTACGGCCGACTCTCCTACGAACACCTCGTAAACATCCGCGCCGTCGGCGATACCACGAACTTCACCGTCTTCCGCGACGGCCGCCCCCAAACTGTCTCCGTCCCCGTTACCAGATTTGATATCGACGAAATGCTCATCCCCTACCATGCCTTCGACACCGCACCCGAATACATCGTCACCGCCGGTTACGTAATACAGAAACTCACCCGCGACTACCTCGGACTCTGGGGCGACAGCTTCGGCGGCAAGGCCCCGCCCCACCTCTATCACTACTACCGCACGGCATCCTTCAACCCGGCCCCCGACCGCCGCGACGTCGTCATCCTCAGTGTCGTCCTGCCCGCCGAGATCAACCGGGGATACCACGGACTCGGAAGGCTTGTTATCAGTACTTATAACGGTATGCCAATCACCAGACTCGCCGACGTACTCGAAGCGCAGAAGATCAACCCCGACTCACCCTATGACATAATCGAATTCGAGCAGGACAGCCCCACCGTCGTAATTCCCCGCGCAGAACTCGACCAGGCAAACACCATGATCGCAGCACGTTACGGAATCCCCCAACTCGTCCGCGTCAACCCCTGACCTCTCACCCTCCAATGGGTGAAGGGTGGCAGCCACTGGCCCACGCCACAGGATCCCCCCTGCCCCTTGAAGGCGCCCAATACAGCCAGACCCAACAGTGAGCGAAACCCAAGTGGCTGGTGTTTCATGGGTGGCAGCCACTGGCTCATACTGCAAAACCCCGCCTGCCCCTGAGGATACGGCATGGGTGGCAGCCACTGCCCCACGCCGCAGGATCCCCCCTGCCCCTTGAAGGCGCCCAATACAGCCAGACCCAACAGTGAGCGAAACCCAAGTGGCTGGTGTTTCATGGGTGGCAGCCACTGGCGCATACTGCAAAACCCCGCCTGCCCCTGAGGATACATCACGGCGCCAAACCCCAACATCCAGAACCCAAGTGGCTGGTCCGCCCCAAGACCCCCTTGTTCTCAATATTGATAACGCACCCGCCCCCCAAGGCCCCCACTGCCTCCCCCCGCAAAGCACCCCCCTTTTCTTAGTATTGAAAACGCCCCAACCCCGCCTGGCAGTATCAAAAACCAT
>Ga0334882_1000289_pt1 | contig 86343 bp, 78 predicted proteins | sample GraSluR1_MG_5_FD_207226 | JGI IMG/M metagenome (GOLD analysis project Ga0334882, IMG submission 207226) | Sludge microbial communities from methane-producing bioreactor in Wageningen University, Netherlands - Granular Sludge_15_04-R1 | ecosystem: Engineered > Bioreactor > Anaerobic >... | reverse complement strand
TGTGGCGACACATTCAGCCGACCATTACTAATCAGTCGTGAGGCTTGACCATATTATCATAAACCCGAAGAGGTAACTCTTCGGGTTTTTTCATTAATGCTTTGATTAAATTAGATTAATTATTCATAAATTGCTCTATTGTTGAGATTGTCCTTGACACCATTCATTTAATTATTTAAAAAGAGGTGTAATAGATAATGAGATTGAAAAAAATTTTTTCAGTTTTTCTTTTTATTGTATTACTAGTTTCTCCTGTTTTATTTTTCTCCGGCTGTTTCTCTGATGATGAGGAAGATGAGTTGAGTTATAAAACTATTCAGATTAATACTTTATATCTTGAAACAATTAAAGCTTACGCTACTAAGGTTTATAAAGTTGATATTCCTATAGCTGGTAATTACTATATTGGAATAAAAGATCTGGACAGCGATTGCGGAATAACTTGTTTGTGATTATGTATCCGGGGCGAGCAGTCTCACTGATTTAATACCTCACATACGATTTGAAATAGATAATAGTTGGGATAATTCAGATGAAGTGGAATTGGTGGTTGGATTACCAGCTAAATCATATTTTATTGTTGTTGATGAATATGATCATGTAGCGAGTTCGTACAAGTTGTTTGTTAACCAAGAAAGCGAAGGTATTCCTGCCAAATCGGTAAGAACATTAAATTCAGATCTTAAGAATGTCGATATAAAGAATAAAAAAACAGATGCTAAATGGCTTGAATATAATGATTAGAGAGTAATAGTATTAATTTTTTAATAAGTACTTGTCGCTGTAAATGTAAATAGAAAATCACTGTAGGCTTCGGTCACGGTGATTTTCTATTTAAAAAAATCTTATAAATTCAGTATCTTCAGGAGGTTTTCAATTTTGAAAATTTATAATATTATGCTTTCTGTCTTATTAACTTTTATCATTTTATCAGTTGCTCTTTATGCTGATGATGTAAGTGGTTCAAACATAAAGAAAAAAAATTACGAGATCGAAACAGGAATAGGTTATGGTAACTTGAATTACCATGTTGATACCGCAGCAAATTCACTTCTTAAATGGCGTGATTCATCTAATTTTCAACAGAATCTTAGATTTAAGTACAATATTACTGAGAAGTTTTCTGCTGGAATTTTATTTGAAAATTATATCCTTGCAGGTGGTGAAATGACCGATGACGACCTGAATAATTTATATGGGACTAATTCCGGAATTTTTAATACCACCCGTAACATGAAAGGGGGCGGATATAGATTTGATGTTTATGGAGGATATCATTATTATACATCAGGAAATACAGATTTTATAGGTACATTTGGAATTTTTTTAAGGAAATATAAAATTAAGCCTAAGGGAGTTCTTCAGGTGGCTGTTTTGGGGGATTTTGGACCTGATAACGATTCCTGGGTATACTATGACAATGAAAATACCCAGCACACAGAAATTTCCTATAAAGGTTTTCAGCTCGGTACAGAAGTTCATCATAATACATCAGACTCCTCAAAGTTTATTTTTGATATAAAATTAACTATTCCTCTTATTCATAAAAGTAAACAGTACTACTGGAACTATGGAGCACCTGATTATGACTGGAAACTTGAGCAGTATTCGTTTACTAAAAATCGTGGTATTGATTTAAAAATAGAGAACAGGTTCAGGCTTAATGAGCGTTTCTGGTGGGGTATCTACGCATATTACAGCTATATGAAATCTACTGATCAGGATGAAATTGACTGGACTGGAGGGGGCTATGCAAAAGTCGGTAATGCCAATAGTTCAGAATTATCAATGATGGGAGCAGGTGTGTCTCTGTATTTTTAGATTTTTTAAACCGGATGTTATCTTAATTTGAGATTAATATAAAAAGGGGGTCTTGTGCCCCCTTTACAAATATATCCACCAAATCCCCTTACGGAATTTTCACTGATAGTATTTTTATGAATTTTAGGCAAATTTAATTTAACCGGGTTATCAAGTTTTTTTAAAAGAAGACCTGTCTTGACAGACAATAGGGATCTGAAAAAATGATTCAGAAACAGAAATATTAATTTAATTGACTAAATTTTAAAAAAGCATTCAAATATAATAAAATTATAATCGTGGAATGGATTAAATGAAGAAAATCCCCTTTGAGTTCAGAAGCATAGAGATAGTAGCTGTGGAAAAGCTTCCCCCCGGAGCTGAATATACAGTAACAGTCATGGAAATGGATGAAAATTCAATTCAAAAACATATCCTCAATCTCTCTCTTTTGGAGATTTTCAGAAATAGTGCCTGGTTAATGAGTTTTTTCTTAAGCTTCATGATTACCGTTGTTCATACAGGGATAGTTTACGGGGTTTTTACATTTTTAGTAAAAGAAAATATTTCTGATCCCCTCTCTTTTCAGCAGAGGATTTTTATATTTGTATCATCTCTTATTTTTTTTACAGCTTTAAGTATCTTTTTTTCATTAAGATTAGGTATAGCTGAAAAGAAAAATGATTTCGTTATATCTCAAAGGGGTGAGGGTATCTGGAAAATTATTGATGAAAAGAAGTTTGATGATTTTTACAGGCTACTCCTAATATCAAAAAAAATAAAAAAATATGAGTAATTATTCCTTAAGATATTTTTTAAAGTATAATAAATGGTTATATCTCCCCGCTGCCTCCGGGCAGAGATGACATATAATCATTCTGAATTATAAAAAGGTGGTATCCATGGCATTTGGAAGAGACGGGTCTGAGCTTGAATTATACATTGTAGATATGCAGAACAGGACATTAAAAGAAGCACTTAATTCAATAATTACTGTATCCAAGGATAAAAAAGTAATTACAATTGCTTCAGATGCGCTTAAAAGATCACAGCAGATACAGAAATCATTTGATGAGTAGGTTTATTACTTTATTAGACGTATAGATTTATCATCCATCTCAATAATCTTCTTTTTATATAGCGTACCAAGAGCTTTTTTATATGTGGATTTGCTGACTCCGAAAAGATTGTAAATTTCCTGAGGCTCACTTTTATCTGTAATGTCCAGGAGGCCTTTATTCTGTTTTAAAAATATAAGTATTTTGTCAGATATGGATGCTACCTTTGTAAATCCCGGTTTTTCAAGGCATAAATCAATCTTACGGTCCTCCCTGATTTTTTTAATGTATCCTGTCATTTTAAGACCTGTATTAACAGGCTTGAAAATTTCATTCTTATAGAGAACACCGGTATATGTATTATTAATTATAGCTTTATATCCCATTTCAGTGGTGTCATAAATAAGAAGATTTACTTTTTCACCTTCAGAAAAACTGTGATCCCTTTTATTCAGATATTTTTCAATTTTTGTGGTGCCTATAATATTCCCTTTCTCTTCATTGAAAATTATATAAACCACATATGAGCGCCCATCCTTCATCTCTTTTTTCTGCTCGCTGAAGGGTACAAAAAGATCATTGGAAAGGCCCCAGTCCATAAATGCACCGGATGAATTAATCGCCACAACCTTTAAAAGTCCTGCTTCTCCGGGGAAAACTGCGGGCTTCTCTAATGTAGCTGTAATAACTGATTCCCTGTCTTTATAAATAAAAACCTCCAGCTCGTCACCAGGCTTATATTTTCCCGGAAGAGATTTGTCTGCAAGAATTATATCCCCAAGTTCTCCACCATCGAGTATATACTTATAGCTGATTTTTTTAATAATCTTAAGCTTATTAATCTGCCCTATATTTATCATAATTTAACCTGCATAATCCTGTATTTAGATAAATGCCATATCATAACTGCTGTGCTTCTTTTCAATGACTTTATTATTTAAAATTAATTCTTTAACTGAAATTTAAAGTAAAATGTACTAATACCTCCGCCGCCGATGGCGGCGGAGGTATTGATAACAGCATTAATATAATAATAAGTATCTTCAGGAATAAATACTATTATTAGCTCATTAAGGATTTTAATACTGTTCTCTCTAAGGAGAATTTCGTAGTTACCCCCCCCCCTTGGGTAGACAGGGGGGGGGCTGCTGTAGTTGTGGTTAACTGATAATATAATTACTATTAAGACCGCCTCGGGTAATTAATATACGTTTATAAATAAAAACTCCGCGCTTATAGGCGCGGAGAATAAAAACAGTTAAATCATAATAATTTTACTTCATAAGATTTATGGACTGCTGTATCAGTGTAAGGTTAAACCCGAGTATTACTCTGTCGCCGATAATGAATATAGGCGTGGGGAAGGGATCATCCCTTCTGCTGTATTTATCATCTTTTTTATAGTAAGGGAGCTTATTTTTTTTATAATACTTATATTTCTCTCTTCTGAAGTGAACAAATTCGTTTGTACCAAGCTTCTTTGAAAGAGCGTCGCACATATCTGTGAGCTTTTTAATGTTATTCATCTGAACTTTATTGCTCCCGTCAACAATTCTGTAAGGAACAAAAGTATTGAGGCCGTGTCGCCACGATTCCCCGTCTTTAATACCGGCCGGCTTTTTAAAATGAGCCTCAGCCTGCTTGCATGCAGAGCAGTTTTCAGCGTAAAAGTAGTAAATGGTTTTAGAACCTGACTGTGCCATGGAAAAGTTTAAGCCTGATATGAATATTAGTACCGCAAGAGCGGATAGCAGTTTAATCTGTTTCATGTCTCCCCCTTTTTATTCCTCTGTAATTAATGTGTCGCCCTGGGTCCACCCTGCAGGGCACATGCCGCCTCCCCCTTTCCTCACAGCGAGGGCAGCATCAAATTTACGCAAAAGTTCACCAACATTCCGCCCCACCGAGTCATCGCTGTATTCAGCGGAAACAACAATTCTCTCCGGATTTAGAATAAATGAAGCACGAATTGCTGAGCCTTTTTGAGGCTCATATACCCCCATGATTCTGCTCAGCAGACCGGAACGGTCAGAGAGCATGGGGAATTTTACATCCTTCAGGTATATACTATCTTTTTTCCATGCCTTGTGTACATGTGCTGAATCTGTACTTATGCTGAATACCTCTGCTCCTCCAGCCTTAAAATCATCATAATAGTCTGCCAGCTCTTTCAGTTCTGTGGGGCAGACAAAAGTAAAATCGCCCGGATAAAAGAAGAGTATAATCCATTTATTTTTATATGCTTTAAAATCTATGTTCTTAATTGCGCCATTATAATATGCTTCCATTACAGGAAGAATGATCCTTTTCCCGATTACCGGCTTATCCTGTTCTTCAGCGAGGAAAATGTCGCTGCTGTTATGATAGTTATCTCCGCAGGATAGTAATACTGAAAAAGAAAGGAAGATTATAGTGATTCTTTTTTTCAATTCTTTTACCCTCCCTGGTTATTACTTCAGATTAATCAGAAAATACTGAAAAACTTTTAAATAATCAACAGTATTAATTACTAAAATATATTTTCAGGAATTAACATCGAATAATCAATCATTTTATTTTAATAAGAATAATTCTTTGAAACAAAGAAATATTTAATAAAAATGAAGAAATACTGCGTTAATTCTTAAAAATTCAGATTGCAGGTAAGAGAATTGCAAAAAATACTTGTTTTTTATAAGGTAATCTGTGTTACTAATTGATGAATTATAAATAAATATATCATATTTATCGTCGGATATAAAATAAAATTTGTTTGAGGTAGGAGAGTTATGTCTTCAAGAACTGATATTGAGCAATCTAAACTGTTCGCTGATGTTATGATCCAGAATAATAAAAGAGTCACCCGGTCTTTTATGGTAATTTTTGTTCTTGCTAATGTAGCGGTAACGCTTATTAAATATACAGGGAAAGGATCAGATTATCTCACATATACTGATATTGCCCTGCAGCTTGTAATCAATATATTGATACTTTCTTTAACAATATTTCTGGCAGGAATTTATAAAGGTAAAAAAAGATCCGGGTATATTACAACCACAGGTGTGCTCAGTGCGCTTGCTATTTTTCAGTTCTCCTTTTTCGGTGCCAGTGAACTTTTTGCAGTTGTGTTTATTATCCTTGCTCTCAGTATTTTTTATTTTGATTACAGAATTACTATATATACATTATTTCTTGTTCTCCTTACTCAAACTTTAATTCTCTTTTTAAAGCCGGAACTTATTCCGGCCGGACCTGCCAGCAATCTCCTTGTAAGATATATAATTTTCTTTATGGTAGGCATCGGCGCATCCTCCGGTGCAGCTGCTACACGTATGCTTCTTGAAATTGCTATTGAGAAGAATGATGAATCAATAAAAAATCTGAATAATATTAAAGAGATGGCCGGGGGAGTCCATAAAACTATTGAGGTTCTTAAGAGCCAGACTGAAGATCAGGATAAAATATCATTAAAAATGAATGATATTGCTCAGCATCAGGCTGCCTCCCTTGAAGAGATATCATCATCACTGGAGGAGCTTTCAGCTAACTCCAATTCTATAAATGAGATTGCAGTGAATCTTTACCAGGAGCTGGAGATTACTGTTGAGAGTGTAAATGACCTTAAGTCAGTGAATGACAGGGTTCAGGCCAGTTCTGATGAAATTTCTAATTCAATTGGAGAGATCAGCGGCTACTCAATGGAGACTGCAGATTATGTATCTGATACACATAGTAAATTTAATACTTTGAAATTTAAAAGTGAGGAGATGAGTAATTTTATACAGGTAATAAATGATATTGCTGATAAGGTGAATCTCCTTTCTCTTAATGCTTCAATTGAGGCAGCCAGGGCTGGTGATGCAGGGCGGGGTTTTGCTGTAGTTGCAGATGAGATTTCCAAACTGGCAGAGGCAACTGCTGTAAACTCTAAAGAGATTGAGCGGATTATTTTTGATAATAAGAAGCTCATAGAAGAGAGTGATCATTCAATTGCCGGGACATCTTCAACAATGGTAAAACTCCACGACTCAATTAAAAAAATTGAAAAAGAAATTACCGAAGTACGGAATTTTATAGATGATATTGGGATAACAATTAAAACTATTAAAAGTCTCAATGTGAGAATTCATGATTCAAGTAAAACCATTGAAAATTCAACAAATGAGCAGAGAATTGCTACAGGTGAGTCGAGCAGAACTGTAATGGATATTGCTACATCTGCACAGGATCTTGTGCGCATATCCCTGGAGATTTCAGAATCATCAAAAGCGATAGGGGAAATATCGGGTGAGCTCGATGAGCTTACTCAGAAAATGGTGTCTCAGGAATAGTTTTTTTATTTCATCGATAAATGCAGTGAAGAGTAATAATATTTTTTTTATCGAATAGGCACCGCGTGTCATATTTTCAATGAGTGAATACTTCCGCGGATAAAACCATCTCCCGACTTGATGGGAGAGGTCGCTCTTTGCCCTCCATGGCATCGCGACATTAGTCCCTCCCTGTCCGTCAGGTGCGCAAGCGATAGCGATGCGCGGGTGAGGGCATACCGGAATTTGTTCAATATAACATAAACAAAAAAAGGGGTGCCCTGAGGCACCCCTTTTGTGCTGTATTAAAAAGTAATGTTTATGCTTCTTTAGAAAGATTCTTCGATACTTTATAGGCAGCTCTCTTAAGAGCAGGAACCCCTAAAGTGAATGATGAAAGAAGAGCATAAATATTGTTTGTAGACTCAATCTGTGTAACAGGGACAATTTCAGGCTTGAGAGGCAGACCATATTTTTCCGGCTTGTCTCTTAATACTGTTAATACCCTGAGACCATGATACTGATCAAGACCGTATACGCTGGCATTGGGAAAATTGTCAGCCTGAAGTTCCTTCACCCTTTTGAGAGCGAGTTTCACCATGGCTGGTCTTTCACCGAAAAGAAGAGATCCTGTAGGACATGTGGCTACACATGCAGGAATTTCTCTTTTGTTAACAAGACATGCGTTACATTTGTTCGCCTTGTCTCTTACAACGATTTTCTGGCCAACATCATTGGTATGGTGAATTTCACTAACTTCAGGTACTCCATATACACAGGCATTAACGCATGCTCCACAGCCTATGCATCTTTCCTGATCAATGATTTTCCATCCGTCTACTTCATATATTGCTTTCTCAGGACATACTCTAAGGCAGTTAGCCTCTTTGCAGTGAAAGCATTTTTTGTGCATAATTGTCCATACTGGTCTTTCCGGAATTGTTCTATCAACAGGGAAAAACACAACATGGTTCCATGTTATCGCTGAAAGTTTAGCAGGATTTGTATATTCTGTTCCGCCGAAAAATTCAGTCTCTTCACCGGGGAGCCCGTTCCACTGTTTGCAAGCGACCTGACAGCCGCGGCATCCCAGGCATTTTGAAGTATCAACATAAAAAGCTTTATCTGACATTTTCTACCCCCTTACGCCTTCTCAATATTTACCAGGAATGATTTGAATTCCGGTATGCCAGTATTTGGATCTCCAATATGCGGTGTCAGCAGGTTACATGCATCACCTGAAGCAGCGCATCCTGAACCGAAATGCCAGATCATACCCACCATTTCAATCATTTTGCCGTTAACTTTCAGCGGCTGAATCCTTTCTGTAACAAGCGCGTAAGCGGAAATGTCGCCTCTTTTGGACCAGATTTTTACTTTATCGCCGTTTTTAATGTTTTTGGCTTTAGCCAGTGAGGGGCTTATTTCACAGAACATATTAGGAACAAGCTCGTTAAGCCATGATGTATTTCTTGTCATGGCTCCGGCCTGCCAGTGTTCAACAACACGATAAGATGTGGCTACATAGGGATATTGTGCTACAGAACCATGTCCTTCTCTTGAAAGAGCAGTAATAGGTACTGTGGGGTTGAACTGCTGCGAGCTGAAAGTGTGCTTAGCAGGAGTTTCAAAAGGCTCATAATGTTCAGGGAATGGCCCGTCAGCCAGTGCCGGTGTAAAGAGTCTTCCCACACCTTCAGGTATCATAATAAAGGGGTGTTTCTCACCAGGTCCGCCGCCGCCGTCAACAACGTCTCCAACCCACTTTTTGCCGTCCCATTTAATAACAGCTTTTTTCGGATTCCATGGCTCACCCTTGGTGTTAACACTTGCCCTGTTGTAGATGATTCTTCTGTTTACAGGCCAGCACCATGCCCATTCAGGATACATTTCAAGCTTATTGGAGGCATCCTTAGGTCCTCTACGAGCCATCTGGTTACCTTTCTCTGTGTAGCTCCCTGCATATATCCAGTTGCCGCACACGGTAGAACCGTCATCTTTAAGTTTCCCGAATGTATCAATCTGCTTTCCCCGTTTGCCGTCAGGTCCAACTTCATAGCCATTGATCTCTTTTGCTACAACGTGAGGATCGCATTTTTTGTCATCTGGACTGTTTTTAAAGTTCCAGTATGCTTTTAAAATCGGATCAGGATTAGCGGTTTTCTTCCCTCCCTTCACATCATCTTCATAAAGTTTTTTTACTCTTGTGAAAAGACCGTCAAGAAGATCGAGATCTGAAATTGCATCCCCTTCAGCATGCTTGGCCATATATCTCCACTGGGCCCATCTTCCTGAGTTGGATACGCTCCCCTCTTTCTCTACAGAAGCTTCCATTGGGAGAAGGAATACTTCAGTTTTGATATTTTTTGGATTAACACCAGGGGCTTTCCAGAAGACAGATGTATCTGTTTCAAAAATGTCTGCACATACAAGCCAGTCAAGCTTTGCCAGGCCTGCTGCAACAATATTTGAGTTTGGAGATCCAACTACAGGGTTTGTCCCCATCATTATTGCCCCTTTATGATCACCTTTGTACATGTCTTCAAACAGAACAGGCATTGGTGTAGGTTTATGAGCCTTGGGAAGAAGATCGTAGCAGAAATCATTCTCCTTTGTTGCATTTTCACCAAACCAGGCCTTAAGCATACTGACCACATATTTAGGTCTGTGCTGCCACCAGTTTACACTCATGGGATCATTGGAAACAGGTGTGCTGTTCTTAATATATGTTTCGAAATTGATATCTTTTCCGATAACCGGAGCAGGATTATATCCCGGCAGGATATGCCAGAGCAGAGCATGGTCAGTAGATCCCTGAACATTTGCTTCACCCCTGAGAGCATTGATCCCGCCCCCTGCCATCCCCATATTACCCATAAGCATCTGGAGAATGGAGTAACAGCGGATATTCTGAACACCCACTGTATGCTGGGTTGTACCCATGGCGTACATAATTGTTGCTACCCTGTCAGGTTTGTGTGTTGAACAGAAGAGTTCAGCAACTTTCTGAAAGGCATTGACCGGACATCCTGTTATTTCACTAACTCTTTCAGGTGTATATCTCTGGAAGTGTTTTTTCATGAGCTGGTAAACGCAGTTAGGATCCTGAAGTGTAGTGTCCCTCTTCGCGATCCCCTTGTCATCAACCTGGTACTTCCATGTGTCAGCTGAATATTTACGGTTACCTCTGTCATATCCGCTGAAAAGGCCATCATTAAACCCGTATTTCGGATTAATCAGATAAGATGCGTTTGTATACTCAATAACGTATTCTTTCTGGATAAGGTCATTATCAAGGGCATATTTAATTATACCATTGAGAAATGCAATATCAGTACCTGGTCTTATAGGCGCATATAGATCTGCCAGAGATGTTGTTCTTGTTATTCGAGGGTCAACACTGATCAGTTTCCCCCCTTTCTCCCTTGCCTTTTCAACATATTTGAAGGAGATCGGGTGGTTTTCAGCAGCATTACTACCCATAATAAGGATTACATCTGCGAACTGGATATCATTCCAGTGATTTGTCATTGCTCCACGACCAAAAGTAGCCGCCAAACTGGCGACAGTAGAGCTGTGTCAAATCCGGGCCTGATGTTCAAGGTATGTTATACCCATTAAACGGGCAAACTTACTCCAGGCATAGCACTCTTCACTGTCAAGGGCAGCCCCGCCAAGACCAACAAGACCTGCTGTTCTGTTTACCGGGTTATTATTTACCTTTTCAATAAATGTTTTATCACGAACATCTTTGATTCTTTCTGAGATCATTTTAAAAGCCTGATCCCATGTAATCTCTTCGAATTCAGTTCCGCCCGGCTTACGGTATTGAACCTTGTCCAGACGTCTCTTGTAGGGGTTATTTGCCAGCTGATAAATAGAAGCGCCCTTTGCACACAGGCTCCCTCTGTTTATCGGGTGATCCGGATCTCCCTCAATGTTTATGATGTTTCCGTCTTTTGCAGAAACGATTAAGCTGCACCCAACTCCGCAATAAGGGCAGATTGTTGTGGTTTCCCGCGCCCCTTTAAGTTTGTCAGTGGGTTTGCAGCCAGTAAGGAAGGAGGTCCCCCCTAAAAATGCCCCGGCAGCTGTCGCACCTGACAGCTTCAGGAAATTTCTTCTGGTAACAGGCATAATTATCCTCCTGGATAGTTTTGTGTTGTTTTAATTTCTTTAGAGTCATATATCATAATAAAGTTAAGTCATTATTATATGGGAATATGAATCTAGTCGAAAAAGAACCATTATTTTTTTTATATATACAACCTGTAAATTTTATCAGGTGAAACCTGTGTGTCAAATTAATTTTAGTAAAAAAATTTCTTAATGAAGAAATAAACGTAATTAAAATCAGTGTTATTTTCTTAACTTTTTTTAAAATAAAATGCTCTAATATCGCCGCCACTGCAGGCGGCGGGGATATGGTAAACATCATTATTGCACTAAAAAAAATCTTCAGGGGTAATTACTGAATTAATATTATCCTTAAATTTTATTTATATCCTGTAATTATACATTTAAGTAAAATTGCTGTAAATTTCACTCTCTATGAGAATTTTTATTTGATGGATCAAAAAATTTAATCGCTGAATTCGATTATTGTTGATAAATTATATTATCTTAATTTATGTTTATTCTTTATATTGTGTTCAAATTTTAATCAATGCTTAATCCTTAAAATTATCTCTAAGGCGTGTGTATGGGAAAAAATAAATCAAATGCAGAAAAAGAGGAACCTAAGGGTAATCCTTCCCATTATGCAGCTATAGGGGCATCTGCAGGGGGGCTTGAAGCTATAGAGACCTTTTTCTCCAATATGCCCCCTGTAAGCGGCATGGCATTTATTGTTATTCAGCATCTATCGCCCGATTATAAAAGCCTTATGGTTGAACTTTTATCAAAAAAAACCAGGATGCCGGTTCACAGGGCAGAGGACGGTATGACAGTTGAGCGGGATAATGTTTATCTTATACCCCCAAGGAAAAACCTGTCGATTTTCCATGGAAAGCTTATCCTCAGTGATCAGGATCATAACAGGGGGCTTAATCTTCCGATTGATATATTTCTTCATTCATTAAGTGAAGATCAGGGTGAAAAGGGGATAGCAATTATCCTTTCAGGTACAGGCAGTGACGGCATGCGGGGTGTAAGAGCAATAAAAGAGTATAATGGCATGGTTATGGTGCAGGATGAAAAAACCGCCAAGTTTGACGGTATGCCCCGTTCAGCAATTAATACAGGACTTGCTGATTTTATTCTCCCTCCGGAAGAGATGCCGGAACAGCTTCTTCTGTTTATTAAACACCCCTATGTGGCAAAGCCTGAACTGACTGAAAGGCTCCTTGATGACGATGACGGGCTTTCTAAACTTTTTGCAATATTGAGGGATAAGTTTAAGGTCGATTTTACCAATTATAAGCCCAGTACTGTGCTGCGCAGAATTGAAAGACGTATGACAATTAATCATGTTGAGGATATTAAAGAATATGTTTCTTTTCTTGTTAATTTCCCCGGTGAGACTGCAGCTCTCTTCAGGGAGCTGCTTATCGGGGTAACCAGGTTTTTCAGAGATACGGAAGTTTTTGATTATCTCGGAGAATCGGTTTTTCCTGAAGTTCTTAAAGGGAGAGCCAACAGGGAATTAAGGTTCTGGGTGGCAGGATGTTCAACCGGTGAGGAGGCATACAGTATTGCTATCCTTTTAAGGGAATGTATGGAGAGCATGGGGGTTGTTCATGATGTTAAGATTTTTGCAACTGATGTTGACAGTAACGCGATTCAGTTTGCAGCAAACGGTACCTATCCGGAAAGCATAGCTGCTGATGTTTCCCCGAAGCTTTTAGCTAAATATTTCCATAAAAGAGAGGAATCTTTCCAGATAGCCAGAACAATCCGTGAAATGGTGGTTTTTGCCCCTCATAATCTTATTAAAGATCCCCCATTTACTAATATCGATTTTATCAGCTGCAGGAATCTTCTTATTTATCTCCAGCCCGTTCTACAGCAGAAGGTTATAGAGTTTTTTAATTTCTCTCTTAAATCAGAGGGGATACTGCTCCTGGGAACCAGTGAAACTACAGGGGATATGGGTGATTTTTTCAATTCCCTTAATCATAAGCTGAAAATATTTAAATCAAAAGGGAAGGTAAGGCAGATTACAGATGTTGCTCATATCTCCGATATACCGGGGAGAAGATCGGGCGGGTATACTGCATCATTTCATGGACCCGGAAAACATTCAAGGATGGGGGAGGAGGAGAGGATACTGGACAGGCTTATTGAAGCTGTGAGCAGTGATTATTTCCCTCTTGTACTTATAGTTAACGAATCACTTGAGGTGCTTCATATAATAGGGGATGTAAAAGATTATTTCAAACTCCCTTCAGGGAAACTCCTGAATGATATATCAAGGATGGCTGCAAGGGAGCTGGCAATCCCTGTGTCAACCGGGATCCCCAAGGTTTTCAGGGAGAAGAAGGATTTAAGGTTTTCAAATATTCAGATTAAGCAGGGGGAGCAGGGTGCAGTGATTGATCTTCTCATAAAGCCTCTCCCGGGGAAAAAAGGGCAGGATCAGCTTGCAGCTGTATTTATTATTGAAACAACAAGAGTAAAAAACCAGGACCAGGATCAGATAATTCAGACCTTTGACCTGTCAAAGGAGGCGGAGGAGCATATCAATGATCTTGAGCAGGAGCTTCAGTTTACAAGGGAGAATCTCCAGGCTACAATAGAGGAGCTGGAAACTTCAAATGAGGAACTCCAGGCAACAAACGAGGAGCTTCTTGCAAGCAATGAGGAGCTCCAGTCAACTAATGAGGAGCTTCAGTCAACCAATGAGGAGCTTTATACAGTAAACGCCGAATATCATAAAAAGATTATTGAGCTTACTGAGATATATAATGACCTGGATAATGTTTTAACTGCTTCGCAGATAGGGAAAATGATACTTGATGAGAATCTGGAAGTAAGGAGATTTTCGAAAGAAATCAGCAATGTTTTTAAACTCCTGGGAAATGATATGGGCAGGCCTATTACACATATAACTCACTATATAAAAAATTTCGACCCTGTCACTGTTATAAAAAAAGTACAGCAGACTCATGAACACTACTCTTCAGAAGTTGAAACAATTGATGGAAGAATATTTCTCATGAGGGTGATACCTTATAAAGTGGGACCCGATTCCTTTTCAGGTACAGTAGTATCATTTGTGGATATTACCGAGATAAATGCGGCAAAAAAAGAATTGCTTGAAAAAGATTCAGCTCTTGAAGAAACAGCTTCACTTGCAAAGGTTGGGTGGTGGAAATATGTCAATGAATCGGGGGAGCATACCTGGTCAGATGAGGTTTACCGGATTCACGAAGTTGAGCCGGGGAAAAAATTTACCCCTGAAGAGGGGATAACTTTTTATCATGTTGATGACAGAGAGATCATCAGTAAATCCTTCAATAGTGTTATTAGTGAGGGGATCCCCTATGACCTGACTTTGAGAATAATTACTGCAAAGGGTAATCTCAGGTGGATAAGAACAATAGGGAAACCGGTATTGGAGGATGGTACAATTACCGGTGTATTCGGTGTTTTTCAGGATATAACAACAATTACGGAGGCGCGGCAAACCCTGCTGGAGAGCAGGGAATTATTCTCCAGGGTGGCTAACTCCTCTCCGGCACTTGTCTGGATAGCAGGTCTGGATAAGGGGTGTACATGGTTTAATGAGCCATGGCTCAGATTTACAGGGAGAACAATGGAGCAGGAACTGGGCGCAGGCTGGACTGAGGGGGTTCACCCGGACGACTATGACAGATGTATGGAGATCTATACAGGCGCATTTGACAGGCGTGAGTCTTTCAGTATGGAGTACAGGCTTAGAAGATTTGATAATGTCTATAGATGGATTTATGATCAGGGTCAGCCATATTCCGGTAAAAGCGGAGAATTTCTCGGTTATATAGGTTCATGCCTGGACATTACAGATTTGAAAAATGCTGAATATATTTTTAAAGAAAAAAAGAATTTTTAAAGTAATCCGGAGCATATAATGAGTAGAGAAAAATCAGACATTAAATCTCTTCTTAAAAGGGCGGAAGATGAATTGAAAAAAAATCCGGAATTAATGAATACACTTTCCGGCAGAGATACGCAGGCGCTTATTCATGATTTAAAGGTTCATCAGATTGAACTTGAAATGCAGAATGAGGAACTGAGAAGAACACAGAAGGAACTGGAGAAAACAAAAAATATTTATGCAGGTTTATATAATCAGGCCCCTATGGGATATGTGAGTCTGGACAGTAATGGTATAATTATCAAATCGAATCAGACTTTTGCAGAGATGACAGGGGAGGAGGTGTCATCAATTCACGGGAAAGGTTTTGTAGATTTTCTTTCTGAGGAGAGCCGGAGAATTTTTCTTGGAAGATATAATGCTTTTTTTAAAAATCCTGAAGGTAAAAGCATGGATGTTTTTATAAGAAAGGGCGGCACCGAATCTGCTGCAAGAATCAACGGGAAGCAGGACACTATTACATCTGCGGCAAAAGAGGATGAAAAGGGGAAGAGGGATCTGCTGCTCCTTATTATAACCGATATATGTGAACAGAAAAAAATTGAAGAGGCTCTGCAGGAATCGGAAAAGAGATACAGGACACTGTTTGAAAATGCAGGGGACGCAATAATGATCCATGATTACCAGGGGAGAATTCTTGAAGTGAACGGGGTTGCATGTGAAAGATTAGTATACGCGAAGGAGGAGTTTGCAGGCCTTCATCTGACAGATATTGATGCTAATCAATTTTTAGAGAAAATTAATGAAAGATTAAAAGAATTAATGGAGAAGAAATATCTTGTCTTTGAATCGGATCATAAAAGCAAAACCGGGAAGATAATCCCTGTGGAAATCAGCTGCAGAGAAATAGAGTATAAAGGTGAGCCTGCTGTTCTTTCAATATCAAGGGATATAACAGAGAGGCGGGAGGCGGATGAAAAAATCCGGAGTCTTTTGACTGATAAGGAGATCCTCTTAAAAGAGGTTCATCATAGAATAAAGAATAACATGAATACTATTGCGGGGCTTTTATATATCCAGGCAGAAACATTGAATGATGCTTCAGGCGCTGCTGCAATTCAGGATGCCAGAAACAGGGTTCTTATTATGATGAATCTATACGACAGGCTTTATCGATCATCAGATTTCAGAAATGTCTCCACTGACGAGTATCTTAATGCCCTGATTGATGAAATATCATTTTCATATTCAGACACAAATGGGATAACTATTGAGCGGGAATTTGATGACTTTGTAATTGATTCCAAACTTCTTTTCCCTGCAGGGATGATAATAAATGAGCTCATTTCAAATGCTGTTAAATACGCCTTCCCCTCAGGGAGCGGCGGGGTTATCAGGGTATATTTTACAAGACCTGTAAGAAACCTGGTTTCTCTTATCGTTTCTGACGACGGTGTCGGTCTGCCTGAGGGTTTGGATCTGGAAAACTCAACCGGGTTCGGTTTGAATCTGGTTCATATGTTGGTGACCCAGCTGAAGGGGAGTGCGGATATAATGCGGAGCAATGGTACTATTTTCAGGATCACTTTCCCGCTTGAGGGGGAGCATTAGTTTCATATGAGTTCAGGTTTCTATTCATTCTTCAGGCGCTGAATTTACGGATAAAACGTTTTTCAGCTTCAGTATTTCCAATAAGTATTATTTCATCTTCAGGCATAAAGGGTAATGCGGGGTCAGGATTTATAGATGTACCTGCTCTGCTTTTTACTGCCACTACTGTACATCCGGTTTCCTGACGTATTCTTGACTGTATAAATGTAAAGGGGAGAAGTACAAGGAGAAAAATAACCCCTGAGAGAAGAACAATGATTGAAAAGATTCTTCCTAAATCAGAAGTAAATGTAATATCACCAAAGCCCAGGGTGGACATTACTGTGAGTGTCCAGTAAAATCCTGTGACCCATGTGTAATATTCCCCTTCCAGCTCCATAATAAAGTGGAAAAGAATGCTGTAAAAAGTTATGAGTGATAGAAGTATAATAATAAATCGAATAAGGAGGCGTATGTTCCTTCTTGTGCTTTTGCTTTGAAGGAAAAAAGCAAGTTGTGAACTCAGGAATTTCATGTAATAATTATACCATCACAACAAGACTGATAGCCATAACAGCCATACCTGAAATAAGGCCGTAAATCGCTATGTGATGTTCCCCATATTTTTCAGCAGTTGGGAGAAGTTCATCCAGTGAAATATAAACCATTATACCCGCAACTGATGCAAAGATTACCCCGAAAACAGCATCATTCATAAAGGGGAGAAGGATAAAGAATCCCACCAGCGCACCAATAGGTTCTGCAAGTCCTGATAAAAATGAGAGGGTAAATGCTTTTCTTTTACTACCGGTTGCATAATATACAGGAACAGAAATGGCAATACCCTCAGGGATATTGTGTATTGCAACAGCTATCGCAATGCTTACGCCTATTGCCGGGTCATTCATAGCTCCGATAAATGTTGCAAGTCCTTCAGGGAAATTATGTATACCGATGGCAAGTGCCGAAAAAAGACCCATGCGCATTAAATCTTCTTTATTGCGGGGTTGCTTGCCGTTCATTTCCCCTATGCTTTTAACTTCATGAGGATTTTCAGCATTGGGGACAAATTTGTCGATAATTCCTATAATTCCCACACCTGCAAAGAATGCAAGGGTTGTATATAAATATCCGGCAAATTCGCCGTAGAAAGATGACAAAGATTCATTAGCTTTTGGAAAAATTTCAATAAATGAAACATATATCATAACACCTGCTGAAAAACCGAGGGCGCCTGACAGAAAAGGAGGGCTTACCTCTTTTTTAAAAAAAGCAAGAGCGCTTCCTACTCCTGTTGCTAGTCCTGCGAAAAGAGTTAGTGTAAATGCAAATAATATATGATCGTAATCCATCAATCTTCCTTCTAATATCTGAGCTGATACTTAATTATCTGTAAAAAAGAGCTGGAAGTCCAGTATAATTTTAAACTATAAAAAGCGCCTTTGATGAAAAATCTGGATCACTTGTAACATTCATTGCAAGTTTTCTAAGTCCTGCCGCATCCCCCGGTGTGGGCATGTGGGTAAGATGAATTTCACAGCCGGAAAGGTCTTTCAGCTTCTGTATGGCAGCTTCAGCACCCGGATTTGTTGTTCCGCTTATTGCAAGTGCGATTAAGGTTTCTTCAAGGTCAAGACTCACCGGTGAACTCTGTATTATTTCTTTTTTGAAAGTCATGAGTGAGTTGAGAATATATGAAGGGAGCAGGTCTATCTGCGGGGGTATACCTGCAAGTTTTTTTATTGAATTAAGCACTACGCTTGAGGCTGCATGCATGAGAGGTGAGTTATATCCGCTGACTAATTGCCCGTCAGGGAGTTCTATTGCAGCGCCGCTGTATATACCTTTGTTCCCCTTATTTTTCTCTTTTGCAGTGAGCGAAGCTTCTCTTGCCCGGCTTACAACATCCCGGTCTTCAGGTTTAAGCCCCATATCCTTCATTAAAAGTTCTACCCTCTGGACTGTTTCCCTGTCACAGAGACCCACAGCATATTCACAAGAGTAGCGGAAGTATCGTCTTATGAGTTCCTGGCTGGATGCTTCACGAACAGCAGTATCATCGGTTATTGCAAAACCTGCCCTGTTTACACCCATGTCTGTTGGCGACTTGTAGTATGATGGTTCACCGGTAATTTTCTCAAGTATTCTCTGAAGAAGGGGGAAAGCTTCCATATCCCGGTTATAGTTTACAGTTTTTTCATTATATGCTTCCAGATGGAAGTGATCCAGCATGTTTACATCGCGCAGCTCTGCAGTGGCTGCTTCATAAGAGATATTTACCGGATGTTTTAAGGGGAGATTCCAGATTGGAAATGTTTCGAATTTGGCATAGGTTGCATTGATGCCCCGTCTATGTTCATGATAAAGCTGAGACAGGCATGTGGCCAGCTTCCCGCTCCCTGGCCCCGGTCCTGTTACTACGATTATGGGGCTGCTGGTTTCTATATAGGGATTGGCGCCATAACCCTCTTCACTTACAATTGTATCAACATCAGTTGGATATCCCTTGGTAAACTTATGTGTATAAACTTTAACACCGCGTCTTTCAAGTTTCTGTTTAAAGGAGAAAGCACCAGGCTGGTCTTCGAATCTTGTAATAACAACTGAGTTTACATTTATGCCCCATTCAGTAAAATCATCAATACTCTTCATGGTATCTGTGTCATAGGTAATTCCGAAATCAGCACGGATTTTTTTCTTCTCTATGTCCATGGCACAGATGCACATTATTACTTCAACAGATTCCTTAAGGCCTGCCAGGAGTTTCATTTTTACGTTAGTGTCAAATCCGGGGAGTACACGTGCGGCATGATAATCAAAAAGAATCTTCCCTCCGAATTCCAGATAGAGTTTTTTGGAGGAATTTCCCTCAATGCGGCTGAGTATTGCCTCACTCTGCTCTTTAAGGTAAAGTTCGTTATCGAATCCTTTTGCTTTCATAAAAATCCTCCCGGAGATATGACGGTAATTTTTCCCCCGGTAAAAAATTTGTCAAGCAGATAGAGGGTATATCCCCCCCTATAAGTTCACAGGGAGCAGTAGAATTCTGCAGGTGCTGTCATTCCCGCACATACTTCGGCGGACTCAGTACAAGTGCGGGAATCTCAGAACTCCTGATTCTACTATGAAAGCATAATTTTTTCAAGATCCAGGGGCTGAACATGTTTCCCGTCCATAAATGCTCTCATGTTTCCTCCGGAAATTTCATCTATCAGGGCAATAGTGCTGCCGTCGATTCTGCCGAACTCAAATTTAATATCATATAACTCAAGGTTCTTTTTAGCAAGTTCCTCTTTAACTACAGCAGCTATTTTCTGGGTCAGAGCCTTCAGCTCTTTATATTCATCTTTAGAAAGAATTCCCAGCATATCAAGGGCATCCTCAGTTATCGGGGGGTCCCCTCTGTCGTCATCTTTCAGGGTAATTTCCACAAAGGCGTCAAGATGGGCACCCTCATTGACATAAGCACCGTAACGTTTTAAAAAACTTCCAACAGCCCTGTACCTGCATATAACTTCAAGCCCCTTTCCGAAAAGATCAGCGGGTTTTACAGTCATGGCTGCTTTATCAATATCAGCAGATATATAGTGTGTGGGAATCCCCTTATCTTTTAATTTCTCAAAGAAAAATTGAGTAAGCTTAAGGCCTGCTCTCCCGGCTCCTTCGATTGTAAGTCCCACACTGTTTGAGCCCGGGTCAAAAACTCCATTTTCACCTGTCATGTCATCTTTGAACTGGAGCATAAAATTTCCATCTGCAAGTTTGTAAACATCCTTTGTTTTACCGGTATAAACAAGCTTCATTTAGCGGTTCTCCTCAATTTTTATTATTTTGAATCAGTGTTAATTCTTTAATTTATATTTAAAATAAAATGATTTAATCTCCCCGCCGCCGAAGGCGGCGGGGAGATTAAACAGCATTATTGCACTAAAAGATATCTTCAGGAATAATCCCTAATTTTAAACACTTTTTTTTATACAGATTAAGATCAAGCTAAAATAGGGAAAGCATTTGTTTCATTTATGTTAAATTTTGTCAACAATCTAGTTTGAATAGGGGGAGTGTAAAAATACTGCTGTTTTTTATTTGACGAATGGAATGTGGAGGAAATAGAGTAACAAATATGTGCAATCTATCATAAATAACAAACATTACACCTTTTTAACAAATTTGGAGACTAATATGACCACTCTTGAAGCCCTTGATGTTGCTTTCAGCCCTAATCCTCTTGTGCAGTTTCTTCATAAACCGGCAAAAGATTTTACAAAAGCTGACTTAATGAAATATATCGCTGCAAAGGGGATAAAAATGATCAATTTCCGCTACATTGGCGGAGATGGAAAACTTAAAACCCTTAACTTTGTTATTACAGGGAGGGAGCAGCTTGACAGCCTCCTTTCATGCGGTGAAAGAGTGGATGGTTCAAGCCTTTTCTCGTATATTGACGCAAATTCCAGTGATCTTTATGTTGTACCCAGGTATAAAACAGCTTTCTTAAATCCTTTTGCAGCAATCCCTACACTCGATATTCTCTGCGCCTACTTTGACAAGGACGGCAATCCACTTGCAAGCGCTCCTGAAAATGTAATGATGAAGGCGCATAAAAACCTTCAGGAGAGTACAGGATACAGCCTTGATGTTATGGGTGAGCTTGAGTACTATGTTATATCACAGAAGCAGGAATTTTATCCTGCAATAGATCAGAAAGGGTATCATGAGTCTGAGCCTTTTGCTAAATTTGAACAGATCAGGAAAGAGTGTATGGAGGCAATTGCCCAGTCAGGGGGGTTGATAAAATATGCTCATTCAGAGGTTGGGAATTTTACTACAGATGATGATTATTATTACGAACAGAATGAAATTGAATTTAATCCCACAGACATAGAGGATGCAGCAGATCAGCTTACTATTGCAAAGTGGATTATAAGGATGGTGGGGAATAAGCATGGAGTTAATATAAGTTTTGCCCCTAAAATTACAGTAGGGAAAGCCGGCAGCGGACTGCATATCCATATGAAGCTCCATAAAGACGGTAAAACTGCGACAATAGAGAATGGCCGGCTTAGCGATGCTGCAAAAAAAGCTATTGCAGGGATTCTCGATATTACTCCCGCTCTCACAGCTTTCGGCAACACAAACCCCACATCCTATCTGCGGCTTGTTCCTCATCAGGAAGCTCCCACAAATATCTGCTGGGGGGATAGAAACCGGTCAGTACTCATAAGGGTCCCTCTCGGCTGGATAGGTGTAAGCGATATGATTAAAAAGGCCAATCCCGCCTATGATGATGAGCTGAGAGATTTTTCAGACAGGCAGACCTTTGAGTTCAGGTGCCCTGACGGTTCCGCTAATATTCATCTTCTTCTGGCCGGACTTGTAATTGGTGTTAACCATGGACTGGAGATGGAGAATGCTCTGGAGATGGCAGAGAAGCTTTATGTTAATGTTAATATTTTTCATGAAGAGCATAAAGATAAACTGGCTCAGCTTGATGCTCTTCCCCTCTCCTGCTATGAATCGGGAGAGTGCCTTCTTAAACTCAGAAGCCATTTTGAAAAGAATGAGATCTTCTCTCCAAAGCATATTGACGGTATTGTAAAATCTCTAATGGCATATGAGGATAAAGGCTTAAGCGAAAAGCTTTACGGTAAAAATCATGAAATAAAAAAGCTGGTAGATAAATACCTGCACCAGATGTAGGTATAGTTATATAACTGTCCCGGCTTTAAGGCCGGGACAGGACAATTCCCTTTAAAATAAATTTATTTCTGATTCATCTTCTTATTGATCTAATAATAGCCTTGTGAATAAATATCCCCATGCTGAAAGTATCCGGAATATGTAAAAGCTTTACTCCAAAGAGAAGGATGGTTCTTGACCATGTCTCTTTTGTTTTGAACAGGGGGGAAGCTGCAGCCCTTGTGGGGGAGAATGGGGCAGGGAAGACTACCCTCATAAGAATTTTATCGCAGATATTTAAGCCGGATTATGGGTTCTTCACCCTTGACGGGGTAAGATCAGATATCTCCTCCAGTGATATAAAAAATAAAACCGGTATTCTTTTTTCAGGGGATGGCGGGTTATATGACCGTTTAAGTGCTGAGGAGAATATTAAATATTATGCGGAACTTAACAGCATCAGCAAAAGTTCCTATAATAGAATGCTTGAAATCCTGGTTCAGGAGCTGTCATTATCTGAATTTCTATATGACAGGGTTTCCACATTTTCCAGAGGGATGAAACAGAGAACAGCTATTGCCAGAACGCTTATTACTGATCCCGACTTTATTATTCTTGATGAGCCTTCAACCGGCCTTGATGTTATTGCTGCAGAATCTGTAAAAAAAATTATTTATAGACTGAAACAGACCGGAAAGACCCTTCTTTTCTCAAGCCATAGCACCGATGAAATTTTTTCATGTGCTGACAGGATTATTATAATACATAATGGTAAAATCAACTGCGATATGCAGAGAGAGTCATATGAGGCTTTATATGGCAGAGATCTTTCCTGTTTTATCCAGGGGTAGAATGAAACTTCTGACTATTATCAAAAAAGAACTTATCGATCAGGTGAGGGATAAACGGACAATAATTGCAGCAATACTTATGCCTGCAATTATTGTCCCTCTCCTTCTTCTTATTATACCTCAGGAAGGGGCAGGGGGCCCGGATGCTATAGCAATGAGAATTATTATTCAGAATAATGACAATCAGTTAAAAAGTCTTATTCTTGCATCTTATGCTGATTCAGATTTTTTAAAAGAGGGAACAATCGGGTCTGTTTTAAATGGTGAGGCGGACCTTTATATAGAGTATACAAAAGCTGAAGACCGCTTCACATCCTTTACATTCCATTATGATTCTGCCAGAACAAACTCAGTTATTTCTTTTGTCCATATACATGATCTATTTGATTCTGCATTCAGCAGGCTTGCTCCAGGATATGGAGGGACTGAACTGAGGGGATCATCAGTACGAAGCGAAATAGAGAGCAGGACCCTGCATACCCTGGCCCTTATGCTGCCGGTTTTTCTTATGGTCTTTGCTGCATCTTCAACCATATCTTCGGTTATAGATATGACTGCCGGTGAAAAGGAGCGTTTAACCATTGAGATACTTTTAAGCTGCAGCGTCACTCCCATGTTATTAATCGCAGGGAAAATAATAGCAGCATCAATTATAGGATTTTTTTCAATAATTTCACTAATCACAGGCCTTTCATTTTTTTCCCAATTAAGTCCGGTAATTACAGGGGGGATCCCCCTTGTGGGATTTGCCGGATTTAAGGGTCTTTTTCTGATTACACTGATGGCCAGTTTCAATGTAGTTTTTTTTGCTGCAGCAGGGATGGTAATAGGGCTATATGCAAAATCGGTAAAGGAGGGTGGGATTCTCTCCCTTCCGGTTATAATTGCCGGTTCAGCACTATCCAGCGGTTTTATAGGGGGTGATCCCTTCAGCGGGGAATGGATTTTTTTTCTCATACCTGTTCTGAATTTTTCATCCCTAATTCGCTCAGCAATTTTTGATCACTACGACCTGCTTCATACGCTTATTGCTTTTTCCGTAAATACGGGCTGGATACTATTCTTTGCGGCTGCAGGGGGGTATTTTATAAAAAAGGGGAATGTAATTTTTAGAAGTTGACACCGTTTCTTTCTTTGTGTATTATAAGATTATCAGGATTGTTGTTTAAGCAGTGAAATTCCCCTTTACAGGGGGGGTAAACTCTGATGCATTAAAGTAATAAGGGGGAATCTATGGGAATTATCGGTCTGCTTGTTGTTATAATTCTGGTAATAGTTATTTTAAGGCTGGTCTGATTTTACCAGCCCGGTTTAATATTTACGGTTTGCTTAGCAGCTCATATCGTGATAAAGTTTTGCTATTTCAACGCAATCAGGTGTGAGCTTAAAAGAATAATATGTTTTTTCTCTTCTTCAATGATTTCATCAATCCATTTTTTCCCGAAAGATTCCGGAACAAAGCCTTTCATTCCCAGATAAAAGAGAATAGATTCCTTTTCAGCTGTGATGGCTGCTTTTAGAACCTCCCTCGGGGAGGTAAGATCAATTTCTTTATCATAGAAAACCTTTGTATCAGCCAGTGATTTAAGGTAGCCAGACTCTTCATTATATGGATCAAATGCAGTTGAGCCTTTCTCCTCTCTTTTCAGCTTTGTCCGCATTTCAGAAAAGGTTTTTTCATGGTCAATCTCCATGGCGCTGAGGGAGTTCAGGAGTTTCTGTATTTCCGGCTCCTTTATCATTGCTGCAGCGTCTTTATAAAATTTTGCGCCGTTGCGTTCGATCTCTTCCGCCATTTCAAAAATATTATCCGCGTTATAACTGAAACTCATAATTTGCCTCGTTAATTAAGGTATCGGATCAGCAGATATTGACTAACCTGATATTTGATTAAAAAATAGGAGGGGCTCTGTCAATAAAATAATTTTTATGTATTAGGCTGAAATTCACTCTTGTTCACCGGAAATTTTATTGTAAAAATTGTTCCTCTTGCTGATGTATCAATATTTACCTCAGCATGATGTTCCTTTATGATTCTGTGGCTCAGTGAAAGGCCGATGCCGGTTCCTTTACCTTTAAGTTTTGTGGTGAAAAAGGGTGTCCATATTTTAGTAATAAGATCTTCTGGTATACCGCTCCCGTTATCTTCAATAATCAGGATAACCTGATTTTCCCCCATTGTGGTGGTAATCTTAATAAATCCTGAAAGATATGGTTCATTATCCTGTCTTGTGCGTATTGCATCTTTTGAGTTGAGTATGAGGTTTATGAAAAGCTGTTCAAGGGAGAGGTTGTCCCCCATAATTTCAGGTATAGTATCATCAAGAACAAATATAATATCTATGCTGTTTTTTTTCATCTGGATATTTATAAGTTCAATAGCATTAAGAATGCATGTGTTTATATCAACCGGGTGAAGTGTAAATCCGCGTTTTCTTGAGAATGTGCGTATATGATCAATTATCGATGAGGACCGGTCAACCAGTGATGTTATTTTCTCCAGGTCTGATGATGCCTGCCTACTCTCAAGCTCATTGCAGTTTATGTCATCAATCATATTCTGGGCTATGCATTTAATCCCGGTAAGGGGCTGTGCCAGTTCATGCGCAATACCTGTGGTGACTTCAGCAAGGCTGGCATGCCGGGCAACCTGGAGAAGCTCAATATCTTTCTGGGCAATGATTCTTTTCAGCTGTTCACTGCTCTGGCGGAGCCTGTTAATTTTTAAATTAAGATTTTTATTAAGGGTGTTCATGCTTGAAAAGCGGCTGCTGAAATTTATAATTTTTCTGCTGTAGCCGGAAATAATTATAAAGTAATATAGGATGAATGAGAGAATAAAGAAAATAATGAGGCTGGTGCTGCTGATTTCATTTAAAAGAAATAATATTATGAAAAGTGTGTTTAACAGGATCGGGAGAAGGTATATTTTTTCAAAAATTTGCTTCCTCAGGGCAATAGCAATATATAAGTATGCAGCAAGGTGAAAGCCGCAGATAATCATAATCCGGTAATCAGTGAAGAGAAGAAAAAAAGCAAGAAAGGGAGTGATAAGAAAATTCATGCCTCTGAGGAGTGGTATTTTTTCTGAAAAAGAATAATCAAGAAGGAGAATAGTGATTGTGTGAGGTATAAGGAAAAGACCCAGATATGTAATATTTTCTGCCTGAAAAAGGTTAATCCCCAGTTCGTTAAAATAAGCAGGGGCGGCAATTAAAACAACAGGGAGGAGGTTGAGCATGAGTATACGCGCCTTGCTGATTTTTATAAAGAGCAGCAGGTGAATAGATATGAAACAGAGAATTATAAAAATCAGAAAAAACAAATTGTATTTGTCCGTATATTATATTCCGGTATGAGTCCGGTTTAAAGAATCGTTATTTGAAATAAAATGTTTTAATATCTCCGCCGCCGAAGATGGTGAGGATATTAAAAAACAGCATTATTGCAGTACAAATATCTTCAGGAATCATTACTGTTTTATAATAATAGTTTTCCGGTCAAAAATACATATTCTGCCGGAAACAGAAAAAAATATCGTTATCCTGATAAGCGCAGCATCACCCGGATTCCGGAATACAAAGGAGCCTTCATTTATCCCCTCTTTTATTGAAATATGCCTTGATCCGGTTGTTCTTTGTCTGTGATAATCCCCGGGTATATCTGGAATATTTTCATTTGTTGTGCCTCTGTATATCCTGACATTATCAATTGATGTATTTATCGAACCGGGATTTTCTGTATCAGAAATAATTTCAATGAGAACCTGTGCATTGGGGAGTTTTGCAAATGAAATATCACCATCCTCCGGCGCAAGACCGATTTTTACTCCCCCTGAAGATCTGTCATAAGAATGAAGTGTAAAGGGGCGCCCCGATTCACCGGTCCGGTTCAGACTTAATTCAGCTCTTGTTGTTAAGGGGGTAAAAATTTCTCTATTCCCTGCTTTACTGTAAAGGGGATTAAGTTTGTCACCATTGAGTAAATTATCTCCCCCCCTGGAAGAGATAGTGTAAATATCCTCCAGGCTCCCGTTTCTGTTAAGATCCACATTTAATCTGGAAAAGAGGAAGTCCCTCTCCCTGATTACGGAATTTTCTATTGTCCCTTCAATAATCTGTGACTCTTCAGGTATATATACTGAATAATCGCTGAAAATTTCCGGGGGAGGACCTTTGTATGTGACTGTATATTCCAGAGTATAATCAGAATCAGATATTTTGTTGAGTCTTGTAATTTTTAGTGAAATATCGGGGACTGACCCCTGTGAAAAAAGGGGGAGGCTCATGCAGATAATGAAAAAGGTGATTATTTTATTCATTAAATTATCGCCGCTATAGTATTTTAAGAAGTATCTCATTCATGCTGAGACGATCGCTTTCAGCCTCTTCGTCAGAGTAGCCGAAGGCAATAATAGCCATATTTTCATTGTCCTGGTCTATTTCAAGAACAGGATTAATTTTTTCCTTGTTTTTAAGAATTTCACCCAGCCATACAGAGCCGATATTAAGGGAGTGTGACTGAAGCAGCATATTCTGTATGCAGGAGCCTATGCTCATAAGATCCTTGTCTCTGTCATAGCCTGAAGGGGTATGATAAAAAACAGCAATACAGAAGTCTGAACTTTTAATAATAGAGGAGTATTTTGTCAGTGCTGCCAGCTCATCTTTTATTTCTTTATTTTTTATAACAACAAATCTCCAGGGCTGATTGTTTTTGCCTGATGGTGACCATCTTCCAGCCTCAAGTATTTCATAAATCCGGCTGTCAGGGACCGGTTCATCCTTAAACTTCCGGATTGATCTGCGTGTTTTTATAAGGTCAGTTAGTTCCATTTTTTTCTCCATAATTAAGCTGATTAACGGTTCTGCTGGTATAAGTTATGATGTAATTATTCTATTAAGTTAAATTAATTCTGAGCTGAAGCAAGATAATTTTGCAGTTTAGCCTGTTTTAATGCTATATCGCGTATATGCCTGTTGATTATTTTTTCAAAATCGAGCTCACCTGAGATAATGGAATACCGCTCAGATTCAATATTTGAGAGCTTTGTGGTTAATCTTATTCTGCTTGCTTCTGTGGCGTGTTTTTTGGCCTCCCGCCAATAGGGGAGGGCGTCTTTGTAGAACTGCTCAGCGATTTTAAGGCTCTCACTTATTTCTTCAGCGTATTCTGCATTATAAAAATATATTTTCTGCATATCGTATCTTACGGCGATACGCATATAGTTTCTCATAATCAGAATGTTCATATGCATAAACATGAGCTTCCGGTATTTTAAATACTCCTGCTCTGTTTCAACTTTTACAATAGCATTGGATGGATGGCGGAATTTGCTGTTAAGCCCTCTTCTCAGCATCTCTATGTTTTTACGGAGAGAGTTTTCATTATAGTAGAGCTTCATGCCGTAAAGCTGATAGTAATCCTCAAGAAAATGGGGGTGTGTATTCTGATGCATCCGTATCCTGGGGATATAGTCTGAAAAGGGGACATATTTATCCTTCTCCTCAGTGAAATACTGGTACTGGTAGTCTTCACCCCTCAGATCGGGTGAAAGAGCAGTAATTAAGGTTATCAGCATTATTGCAGCAATTATTTTCTTTTTCATATTTTTCTGTATTGGATGAAGAGTATTTGTAAAAATTATCGGTAAAAACCGTGTAAGGGGATAATCTTTTTATATGGAAGAGATGATACCGGGATTTTAGTTTTTATACGAGTATTAGGGCAGTAAAAAAGCAGAGGATATATTTAATAATAGACTATATGCCTCAACCGGGAACCGGCAGAGGCATATAGTGCAGGAGAGTTATTTTACTTTTTTATTGATGTCTTTTGAAATCTGTTGAACAACGCCTACTACGCAGTCGCGCAGATTTTCCCGGACACTGTCCGGATTTTTTGCAACAGAAAAACTGCTCATCATAGGGTATGATGATTCATTTGTGGATCTCATCTGCCAGATTTTTGTATTATTTCTCATATCTGTTATTGAGGCGACATAACCGATTTTTGAGTTTATGGAGAATCCCCCTTCGCTAAATCCGTAATCAGTAACCTTCATAATCAGCATATAATCTTTACCGATTTTTTGTGGAATTTCTTCAAAAACAAATTCATTTGCTTTAGGGTCTTTATCTGATGCACCAGGGATTTCAGTAATTACCATATTCTTTTCTTCAGGTGTTTTGATCGAAGCTATCAGCTTCGGGCTTATGTTCTGACCATTTTTTGTTAATTCCTGATAAAAAATATCACGAAGATTTGTTTCAGCATAAGCTGCTACAATTTCTTTTTCATGAAGAGCAATTTTTCCTATTATTATAAGTGCTCCACCGGTAAAGCTTGCTGAAGGAGCTGGTGTTTCTGTCACATATATCCCTGTGGCAATTTGACTTGAACTGATATTTTTGTCATATGGTATTTCATATGATTTACAGCTTGTAAGGATTGCGATTAAGCTGATTAGTATTATTAATTTTATGTTTTTGTAAAAAAACATGCTTCACCTCGTTAATATAATTTCCCATATAAGTTGTATCATGTGTCTGGTTTAATAGTTTTATTCTGTATTTAGAATGCCAGTCCAGCTGCTATATACAGTGTAACACCTGTAAGTCCGGCATTAAAATTTTTCCCTTCGGTGTTTAGCAAGACTATTCCGCTCTTTTTAAATTCATCAAATTCGACATACCTTGCCATAACACCTCCGGTCAGGCAGATGCCATCAATAAGGTAATTGTAGTCAATTTTAGCATGGTAACCTAATGTTGAAGAAGAGAAATCTGTGGAGTCAGAATCTTTGCCGCTTCCGGTTTCTGTTTTGATTTCTATTTCAAGAACAGAAAGATAATAACCAAGTCCAGCTCCAAAGGAGAAAAAAGATTTTTCAGAAATAATTGCCCTGTAGAAAAGCGTTCCTGTAAGAGGTATAACAAGTAAGTTTAAATTAGCATTTGCATTATCAGCCCAATAATCGGACTTAACTTCTGTATTTGCAGAAGCACTATGTATGCCAAAGCCTGCACCAAAGCCTAGATTACCATTGTAGTATCGTCCTTCAATATCCGCACCATATACAAATTTTCCTGATTGATCTTTTGAAGCAGACCAGTGTCTGGCAGGATTAGCTTCAGTGAGATTCCACAGGTTGGCTATATAATCTCCCAACGCTTTGGAATAGTCATTCATTTCTTTATTGTTTGCATATCCCAGACCGCCTGAAAGTAGCAGCTGAAATGAGGGGATGGTGGGACTCTCTGTTGTTTCCTGAGCAGATAGATTTTGAAATCCTGATGATATTATTACAGCATTTACCACAAGAAAATAGAAAAACTTTTTCATAAAAAACGTCTCCTTAAAATATAAATATTTTTGAATTTTTTTATGACCGGAACTGTACAGATTATGGCGCCTGGGGATGGCTGTGAATGTACAATCATCGATCAATATATATACGTTTTTCTGCCGATTTTTTTTGAATTTTTTTTAAAAGAGAGAAATTTTTTTTAATTTTTTAAGTAAAACGGAGAGAAAGAAAGTCATTATTCTGTATTTGTACATTAATTTGCTTTAACTTCAGAAATTTATATTATATAATAACTGCTAAACCGGTTCTCCAGGTTTTACAAAAAATGAAAAAAATCAGCATCATAATAAAAATTATATGAAATATTTACGGTTTGTGGTATAATTAATTTAAAGAAGTTGTTCATCCGGAGGGGTAATCAATGTTCAGAAAAAATATGAAAATTCTCGTTGCACTCGGTTTTACTGAAAGGCCGAAAGCTGTACTTGAAAAAGCAATAACTATTGCCAGACAGTTTGAGGCGGAGGTTTATGTTATGCATGTAATCACAGAAATGCCTAAACTGAACTTTTATTATGATGCATATAAGCTTTGGGAGGATTTCAGGGACAGTGCTGTTAAGGAGACACTTGAGCTTATGAACAGCTATGTGGCTAAAGTAGCTGGAGATTACGAGAATATTGAAATGATAATAGATGTTGGTGAGCCGAGTGTGAAAATAAATGCCAAGGCTGAAGAGCTGGATGTGGATGTTGTTATCATGGGGCATCATGTAAGAAAGGGGATAAGTCATGTTATTCATCAGAATAACTGTGAAAAGGTTGTAAGGTTCGCTAAAAAACCGGTACTCAGCTTTTATGTTGAGGAAAAGGAAAAACCGGGAAAGTAATTGAATCCGTTTTAATCAATTCCCGGCTGAATCAGTTAAAGTATATTTTTCCCGATGAGTCCCGGATCGTGGGAGAAAATTTTAATTTCTTCTTTATCTGTATTGTTAAGTTTTTCATCCCATTTGCCGTTCTCCGGACATTCGTAGAGAGGCTGATTATCCACCCAGTCATATAATTTCTGTGAAAGCCTCTCCTGCCAGAAAAATCTGCTCCCCTCCCCTGCGCGGAAGCTTTTCCACAGTTCATCAGGGACCAGTGTCCAGAGCCATTCATATGTAAATGGTGAATCCCCTATAAGTGTTATTACCGCATCTTCACTATTAATCTTTACTGATTGATGCCCCTCTGTGTGCCCGGCTGACATGACAAGCTCCAGACCCGGCTTTATTTCACAGTCCCCGTCTATAAGGCGGAATCTGCTCAGTGAATCTATCCAGTGTGCAGGGCAGTATGATGTCTCTTCGTTCTCCCTTAGATTAAAGAGCCCTTCAATTTCAGATTTCTGCACAAAGATTTCTGCTTCCGGGAAAAGGGCTATACCTGCAGCATGGTCCCAGTGGAGATGGGTCTGAATTACGGTTTTAATGTCGCCCGGGCTAAATCCGAATTTCTTTAAATTATATTCCAGATAATGCTCCTCTTTTTTTATTCCGCTGGAGTCTGAGCCGGGTATATGATTAATATTAAAACCTGTGTCTACAAGAACCGGTTCATTATTTTCATCAATAAGAAGGAAGGAGAAGCTTGGAATATTCTCCACCTTGGGGAATTTTATATTGTTAGTTTTATCAAAAGCTACAGTAAAAAAACCGTTGAGAAGAGGGTGAACTTTATAATTCATTTTTTTACATCCATAAGCAGTATTTATGTGTATTTATATTTACTGTAAATGATTTCTCAAGTATTTATTTAAAAAAAAGTGAATTTATTAAGATAAATGCCCTCACCCGCACTTCGCTATCGCTTGTGCACCCTCTCCCGTCAAGTCGGGAGAGGGTTATGTCAGAAAATGATTAGTTGTTTGCGCTTTCAAATAATTTGTTATGAAGTAAATTATCTTTGCAAAGAGCCTTCTCCTTGAGGAGAGGGCGCGCCGGAGGCGGGGTGAGGTCTTTTTTAAGGATGCGGATAAAGAAAAGGCCGCCGAAGGCGGCGGGGAGAGAGAATGTTTTATTTTGTATTAAAATATATTTTAAGGAATTAACATTGAGATTTATTCTGTTTGACACTTTTGTACGCGTAAGCATGATTTTATATATTTCCTCAGCAATGCAAAGAGGTTTTCAAATGCCTGGAATTTATACTCATAATGTAATCTTCAAAAGAGCCCTTGAAGCTGTTGCAAAAAAGAGCGGTTCCTCATATATAGATAAGTCGGTTGTATCGCTCTTTAACTCCCCTGAGCATAAAAGGGCGGGTCTATTCGGGAGTATCGGCCCTAATATTTTTGATTATATGAGCATCATGTACAGAGGGAGAAGTTACGGCAATGATATAGCCTATCTGCTTCATAATGATGAAGTTTACCCCTTTGCCGAAAATATGCTGGAAATTATTAAGGGGTATGGTGACAGCAGAAATGAATGGGCCTCTTCTCAGAGGGCATATCTCATGGGTTATATCTCTCATATTATTGCTGATTCAGTAATACACCCTTTTGTCTTCTATTTCTCAGGCTTCCCTGCAGGGGGTACAAAGAAAGAGGCGATTCATTTCAGAAAGCTTAATCTTCTGTTCCAGTATAATATTGATAATTATTTTTTATATAAAGATGAGGGCGTGGAAAATCCGGGTATAGATGAAATGCTCCCCTTTTATAAAATCGGGAGAAGATCCTCTCTGGAACCTTCAGTTAAAGCTCTTATTCTTCAGGCATTGAAAGAACTGGATGAAGGGCTTTTTAGCCGGGCTTTTAAGAGAATTGCAGGGAAAAAGATCAATGGAGCCCTGGGGTATGTGCCCGGTTTTGACACGATTCCTTCAAATATACAACTCTGCTACAGAATGAAAAGAACGGAAAATGACAGGCTTAAAAGGTATATGGACCGGGTAAATGATTATCCTCTCTTTTATTCCGACTTTCTGGTAAGGTACCCGGGGTATAAAAGGGTTGATATGGATGCACTTAATATTCATCAGGGGCGATGGCAGTACCCTGCAGGGCAGAAGGGGTTAAGGTATGAATCTGTCCTGCATCTTATAAAAACCGCTGTTGAACGAATTGTAGAGGCATGGGAGAGGATTGAGTCTATATCATACGGTAATAAGTCGATAGATATTGCCCCTTATATCGATATTAATGCCTATACAGGTGAAAAGGGTGTTCCTTTCAGTGAAATGAAAATAAAGGAGGTGATAAAGCTCAGGTTATAAATTAATGATAAAAAACACTTGAAAAAAAAACTTCCAATCTGATAATGACAGTTGGTGAGAGTGGCGGGGCCACTCTTTTTTTATAAATGGTCCGGTGTATGATAAAAGATGAACTTAACAGAATTATATTAGAATCTGCGTCTAAACTTGGTTATCATGTGTATGAGTCCTCTATATATTTGAAAGGGAGTAACACGAATATTGCCGTAAAGATAGACAGCTTAAACGGTATATCGCATTATGACTGCCAGTTGTACAGTGATGAACTGAGCAGCAGGCTTGAAGAGAAAAGCCAACTCCCCGGATATGTCCTTGAAATCTCCTCTCCCGGACTTGACCGCAAGCTCCGGAATGCTGAAGAATTTATAAGATTTATAAAATCCCCGGTAAAGGTAGTTCTTGAAGAGGATGGTGAAAGGCGGGCCGTGAAAGGGACTATCCTTGAAGCTGATGAAGAGGAAGTGACTGTTAGTGATGAAAAAAACAATGTTATTAAATTAAAATATAAAAATATAATAAATGCGAATTTAGATTATTAAAGGTTTACTGAAATGAGCAATAATTTTTTTGAAGCCCTTCACCAGATAGCAAAGGATAAAGGGATAACACGGGATGAAATTGAAGGTATTGTTGAATCCGCAATGCTTTCAGCTTACAAGAAGCAGTACGGCACTATTGAAAATGTGACTGTTGCTTTTGACAGGGATAACAATACTGTTAAAATTATAAGCAGAAAGATGGTGGTGAAAAAACCGGCAAATCCCGCAGAGGAGATTGCCTATGAAAAGGCAGTCAGTATAAAAAAAGATGTTAAACTTGGAGATGATATCCGGGTTGAGGAAAATCCCTTTGAGTCTTTTGGCAGGATAGCAGCGCAGACTGCTAAACAGGTGATTATCCAGAAGATTAAAGAAGCTGAAAAGAATATTATCTTTAATGAGTTCAGCGTAAGGGAGGGGGAGCTTATAAACGGCTATCTCCAGCGCAAGACAAAGGATAATCTTTTTGTTGATCTTGGCAGGACAGAGGGTGTAATCCCTGTGAGAGAGCAGTCCCCTCTTGAGCGATATAAAATAGGGGACAGGATCAAGGCTGTTATCCTTGCTGTTAAGAAAAGCACAAAGGGCTCGGATGTTATTCTGTCAAGGGCCCATTCATCATTTGTTGAAAGATTATTCGAAATGGAAATACCTGAAATATATGATGGTATTGTTAGAATAATAAAAATTGTCAGAGAGCCCGGAATGAGGACAAAGGTGGCTGTTTACAGCGACAGAGACGATGTTGACTCTGTTGGAGCCTGCGTAGGGATGAAGGGTATAAGGATACAGTCTATTGTCAGAGAGCTTGAAGGTGAAAAAATTGATATTGTCCAGTATTATGATGATATGATAGTAATGGCGGCAAACTCTCTTACTCCTGCGAGAGTTAAAGAGGTTGTAAAAACATCGAGAGGGGGGGTTATTGCTGTTGTTGATAATGACCAGTACTCCCTTGCTGTGGGGCGGTCAGGGCATAATGTGCGGCTTGCTTCCAAGCTCTGCGGATTTGAGATTGATATAAAAACTGAAGAGTCTTATCAGGAATTTCTTACAACCAGCGAATCCAGATCAGTTGTTAATCAGCTCTTTTCAACTGATAATCTTGATGAAACACCTCTTGAGGAGCTTCCCGATCTTGAACCGCGTGTGATCAAGATGCTTGAAAAAGCGGGTATTTTTTCAGTTGAGGATCTTGTAGAGAAATCATTCGATGATCTTGTAAAAGTTGAAGGGATTGGCGATAAGACAGCACAGAAAATTCTTGATATTATTGCTGATGTTGTTGATTTTGAAGATGAAGATTTGAATGAAGATCTGAATGAAGAAGAAAACCCGGAAGAAGAAAACGAATAAAATTTAATGATCAGGATTTTCCATGAAAGCTATTGACGTTGCTACAAAGAACCATATTACAGTTGATGATATTATCGAAATCTGCCGTGAAATAAGTATACCCTGCGAAGGTGGCGATTCTGAACTTGTTTCTAATGATATTTTTCTTGTTGAGAGAAGGATTGAAGTTGTGAAAAAGAAGAAACAGGAAGAAGCTGAAAAAGCTAAGAAGAATAAAAAGCTTAAGCTTAAGAAAAGGGTACATGTTTCCAATGACATAAAAAAGATGAAGGGGATTGAGATAACAGAATCAAAAGGTCCTGAACCGAAAGAGGATCAAAGTGATGTGGAAGATGTGGCAGACGATTCCGCTGCTGATGATAATATAAAAATTGCAGAAAAAGCTCCTGATAAAAAAGAAGCAGCTGAAAAGCCTGCTCAGGTGCAGAGAGAAGGGGAAAGGCCTCCGGCAAGACCATACTCCGAGAGGAGACCTTCTGAAGGGGGCGGTCAGAGACCTCAGCAGGGTCAGCGTCCTCAACAGGGTGGTCAGGGTCAGAGACCTCAGCAGGGCGGTACAGGCCAGCGTCCTTATCAGGGGGGGCAGGGCCAGAGACCTCAGCAGGGCGGTACAGGTCAGCGTCCCCAGCAGGGGGGCCAGGGTCAGAGACCGCAGCAGGGCGGTACAGGGCAGCGTCCTTATCAGGGCGGCCAGGGTCAGCGTCCTCAGCAGGGGGGCCAGGGTCAGAGACCGCAGCAGGGCGGTCCGGGTCAGAGACCGCGTCCGCAGGGGCAGGGTCAGGGTGGATTCCGTCCTTCTGTAGGTAAAGAAGAGGCTCCTGTTTCAATTGAAGTTGAAGATCCTTCAAAAAGAAAGAAGGTTAAAGATAAAGAGCATGAGAAAGGGAAAGAGTGGCTCAAAACCAAAAAAGATAAAGAAGTAGTTGAAAAAGATATTGGAATAAAGAAAAAGCAGGCCCTTGAACTGAAAAAATCAGTTACACCTGAAAAGATCAGTATAACTGAAAGTGTTTCTGTAGGGGAACTTTCCAAAAAGCTGAATGTCAAGGCTAATGAGGTTATTTCTAAACTTATGAAACTTGGCGTTATGGCTACAATAAATCAGACAATCGATGCAGATACAGCTTCAATTCTTGCTGCAGAATATAATACTGAAGTAAATGTTGTTTCACTCTTTGATGAGACAGTTATAAAAAATGAGCAGGTGGATAATTTAAGTGATTATATTACCCGTCCCCCTGTTGTAACAGTAATGGGTCATGTTGACCATGGTAAAACAAAGCTTCTTGATACAATCCGTAAGGCTAATGTTGCTGACGGAGAGCATGGCGGTATTACCCAGCATATCGGGGCCTATACTGTTACTGTGAATGATAAAAAAATTACATTCCTTGATACTCCGGGCCACGCGGCATTTACTACAATGAGAGCCAGGGGGGCAAGTATTACAGATATAGTAATCCTTGTTGTTGCTGCAAATGACGGTGTTATGCCCCAGACTATAGAGGCAATAAGCCATGCGAAGGCTGCAGGGGTCCCCATAATTGTTGCCATAAACAAAATAGACCTTGAAGATGCAAATCCGGCCAAGGTAAGGCAGGAACTTACAGCATATGACCTTCTCCCTGAAGAGTGGGGCGGAAACAACCTTTTTGCTGAAATAAGCGCAAAACAGAATATAAATATTGAAGGGCTCCTTGAGCTTATTCTAATACAGTCTGAGATGCTTGAGCTGAAAGCGAATCCCGGGCTTCTTGCAAAAGGGGCTGTAATTGAATCAAGGCTTGATCCGGGGCGGGGCGCTGTTTCAACAGTTCTTGTCCAGTCCGGTACTCTCCATGTGGGAGATTCATTTGTGGTGGGTGTTTATTCAGGTAAAGTAAGGGCAATGTTTGATGATAAGGGGAAGCCCATAGATGAGGCAGGGGCTTCCACCCCGGTTGAAATTCTCGGTATATCGGGCGTACCTGGTGCGGGAGATCCATTTGAGGGTGTTGATTCAGACAGGCTGGCAAAGCAGGTTTCCCATAAAAGGCTTGAATACAAACGGATTGAGTCTGCAAAAAAAGTACGAAAGGTTACCCTTGAATCACTTAATGAGATGATTAAAGATGGAGAGGTACAGGAGCTTAATGTTATTGTTAAGGCTGACGTTGACGGGTCAACGCAGGCACTGACTGAATCTCTTGAGAAGCTTTCCAATCCTGAAATCAGGGTAAGGGTAATACATTCAGGTACAGGCGGTATTAATGATTCAGATGTAATGCTTGCTGCTGCTTCAAATGCGATTATAGTAGGTTATCATGTAAGGCCAACAGGGAAGGTTGCTGATCTTGCTGATAAAGAGAATGTATCCATTAAGTTCTATAATATTATCTTTGAAGTTACTGATGATATAAGAGCGGCAATGGAGGGTATGCTTTCACCTGAGTACCAGCAGAAAGTTAATGGAACCGGTGAAATTAAGGAAGTATTTAAGATTTCTAAAATAGGGACAATAGCGGGTTCTATCTGTATGTCAGGTAAAATCAGCAGAAAATCGAAGATGAGGCTTATTAGAAACGGCATAGTAATATTTGACGGGGAATTAAGCTCCCTTAAAAGATATAAAGATGATGTAAGTATAGTTGAAGCAGGTCAGGAATTCGGTTTTACCCTTAATGGATTTAATGATATTAAAGAAGGGGACAGTTTTGAAGCTTACGAAATAATCGAGATAGCCAAAAAACTGTAAATCGGTTTAGATTAAAATGAAATACAGAAAAGACCGTTTAGAAGAATTGATAAAAAGGATTGTTTCAGACATCTTTCTGAAAGAGGTGAAGGATCCCAGAATAGGTTTCCTTACCTTTACAGGGGTTGAACTTAATAAGGATTATTCTGAAGCAAGGATCGGCGTTTCTTTTCTCGGATCATCAACAGATGTGAGAAAGGGGATGGAGGGGATAAGATCTTCAAGCGGATATGTGCAGAAGCTTTTAGGAAAAGAACTGAAAATAAGAAATACCCCCAGGGTATACTTTTTTCTTGATAAGTCTGTTCAGGAAGGGGTGGAAATGGTCAGCAGACTTGAAAATCTCCCCGGAGTGAAAGAGAGCAGCGGCAACAATAATCCTCAGGAGGATTGATAATCCCCTGTGGTTTTACGATCTTTGAATAACTCTATAGTCCTCCTTGATAAGCCTGCGGGAAGGACCTCTTTTGATGTAATAAATGACCTTAAGCGTTATGCAGGTGTTAAAAAGATCGGCCATTCAGGCACTCTTGATAAATTTGCTTCAGGACTCCTTGTTGTATGCACAGGGAAACTTACCAGACTTACACGATATTTTCTTGAGAGCGATAAAAGATATACGGGCACAATACAGCTGGGGATTGAAACAGATACCTATGATATTACAGGTGAAATACTTTCACAGAAGGATTTTTCCGGAATAAGTGAATCAGATATAAAAGAGGGGGCTACCCGTTTTACCGGATCTATATCCCAGAACCCCCCCAGGTATTCATCCCTGAAGGTAAAGGGGAAAAGGGCTTCTGACAGAATGAGAAGGGGCGAGGATGTAATACTTGAGCCCCGGAATGTAAAAATATATAATTTTACTATTACAGGAATAGACTTTGATAAAGGGTTAATTGACTTCGATATCAAATGCTCTAAAGGTACTTATATAAGGTCTATTGCCAGAGATCTTGGTGAAGAACTGGGCACAGCTGCCTGTTTATCAGCATTGAGGCGCCTGGAGTCGGGTGTTTTTAATATTGATAATGCTGTTCCGCCGGAAGAGATAGCGGAATATATGAAGGGTGAATCGACCTCTTCATTTGTTATTGACCCTGTCTATGCTCTTAAAGATTTCGGGAGACTTGTTCTCGATTCAGCAGGTTCAGCAAGGGTGGCAAATGGAGCTTTCTTTTCAGGAGAAAATGTGCTTGAAATGCATATTGAAGAGGGGAATAAGACTCTAATTTTAGATGAAGATGAAAATCTTATTGCAATAGCAGATATAGATGTTGCAGACTGGTTTATCAGTTACGATTCGGTCTTTAGTTGAATAGAAGGCCTGCTGATTCAGGAAATAATCTGAATAGCTGAAAGTGTAAATATGTGCAGTATGGTTTCTCAGTATGTTTATTGCGTTATCAATATAGAATAAAACCTTCTATAACTTCGCCACGAGGGGTTTTATAATATTTTTACCTGCTGAACAGTAAAGGGATAAGTACTGACGTATAAATATAACATGAAATCAATGTATCAATCAGGAGGATATAAGAGGTATGACTGTAAAAGTGGAATTAATTGACAAGTACAAAAGACATGATGGAGATACAGGTTCACCTGAAGTGCAGATAGCTCTGCTCACAGAGAGAATTAATCACCTTATAGAGCATTTTAAACTGCATCATAAGGATCATCATTCAAGAAGGGGCCTCCTCAAAATGGTTGGCCAGAGAAGAAGACTGCTCGATTATCTTAAGAAAACAAATCTTGAGAGATACAGAACTCTTATTAAAGAGCTGGGCTTAAGAAAGTAAAGAGCATTGTTTCAGTAAAATGCCGGCCTGTGGAAATAAGAAAAGAACTGAAATCCGGCATTATTCCAAAAAAGTGAGAGGTTTTAGATGTCATTGGATTTTAGTGTAGATGTGGGAAACAAACAAATGAACTTTAACACAGGCTATCTTGCCAAACAGGCAGATGGTGCTGTAACGGTTTCTCTGGGTGATGTTAAAGTTTTTGCTACTGTAGTTGCAGCAAGGAGCGCAAGGGAGGGGCAGGATTTTTTCCCCCTTACTGTTGATTACAGGGAAAAATTTTATGCAGCAGGGAAAATTCCGGGCGGCTTTATAAAAAGGGAAACACGGCCTTTAGACAGGGAAATTCTGGTGTGCAGGCTTACTGACAGGCCTTTGAGGCCCCTTTTCCCTGAGAATTTTGTAAATGAAGTACAGATTATTATATATGTGCTTTCAGCAGACAGTGAAAATCAGCACGATATACTTGCCATTAATGCTGCTTCAGCTGCTCTTTCAGTTTCGGGCCTCCCTTTCAGCGGGCCGGTTGGTGCTGTAAGGGTTGGAAGAGTGAATGGCGAGTTTATTGTTAACCCTACTTTTGAAGAAACGGAAGCAAGTGACATAGATCTTATAGTTGCAGGGACAAAGCTTGCTGTAACAATGATTGAAGGCTCCTCTAAAAATGTCTCTGAAGAGGATATGGTTTCTGCTGTAATAACTGCCCATGAAAGCATAAAAAAGATATGTGCAGCACAGGAAGAGCTTAAAGCCGCTGTTAATAAAGAACCTATCGAATATAAGCCCTTTACACCTGACGTTGAACTCAAGAAAGTTGTGAGAGAGAGATACTACGGCGAGCTTGCAGAGCTGAAGCATATAACCATGAAGAAGCTTCGTGAGGATGCAATTAAGGCTATTATTAAAAAAGCTGTTGAGGAACTTAAAGAAGAGTTCCCTGAGACCTCAGGAGAGATCCCCGGGATTATTGACAGCCTTGACGGTGAAATAGTAAGGCTCCGTATTCTTGATGAAAAATTAAGGGCTGATGGAAGAGATCTTACTTCAGTAAGGCCTATTGATATCAGGACAGGTATTCTTCCCCGTGCTCACGGTTCAGCCGTTTTTACAAGGGGTGAAACTCAGGTACTTGGAGTAACAACCCTTGGTACTCTTTCCGAGGGGCAGAGGGAAGATCATATAGAAGGGAATTCATCGAAAAAATTTATGCTTCATTACAATTTCCCTCCATTTTCTGTTGGAGAAACAGGGAGAACCGGGACTCCCGGTAGAAGGGAAGTGGGACATGGCGTACTTGCTGAAAGGGCGCTTACCTGGGCAATTCCGGATACTGCGGATTTCCCATACACAATAAGGCAGGTTGCGGAAACCCTTGAATCGAACGGTTCCTCCTCTATGGCCAGCGTCTGTTCAGGATCACTTGCAATGTACAATGCCGGTGTTAAGCTTAAGGCTCCTGTTGCGGGTATAGCTATGGGTCTTGTAATGGAGGGTGACAGATATTCTGTTATCAGTGATATTACAGGGCTTGAAGATCATCTTGGAGACATGGATTTTAAAGTTGCAGGTACTGAAACAGGTATTACCGCTTTTCAGCTCGATATAAAAATAGAAGGGATTACCCCGGAAATTATGCGTGTGGCGCTTGCACAGGCAAGGGAGGGGAGACTTCACATATTGAAGATAATGAATTCCTTTCTTGGAAAAGCTGAGGATAATCTTTCAGACTATGCTCCGAAAATACGGATCTTAAAAGTTAAAATTGAAAAGATCGGTGAAGTAATAGGACCAGGCGGAAGGGTTATTAAAAAGATTGTTGAAGAGACAGGCGCTGAAGTAAACATTGATGATACAGGTACTGTTGCTATATCAGCTATCAGTCTTGAAGCAATAGAAAGGGCGGTTAAAATAATTCAGGGTATAACTGAAGATGTTGAGATCGGCAATGTTTATACAGGCACTGTGAAAAAGATTGTTGAATTCGGGGCTTTTGTTGAAATTGTTCCGGGTAAAGAGGGTCTTGTTCATATTTCCAATCTTGACGCTGCAAGGGTAAGAGAAGTTACAGATATCTGTAATGTTGGAGACAAGATGAAGGTCAAGGTTATCAAGATTGACCGTCAGGGAAGAATTGACCTGAGCAGAAAGGAAGCACTCGAATAGAGATAAATTAATGGTAAAGAAATATAAACAGGGGAATGGGCTCTCCGTTCTCCTTGAACCGATTGACGCTGTAGTCTCTGTTTCAGTGGGGCTATGGGTTAAAAAAGGTTCGAGGCATGAACGGGAGGACCAGTATGGATATGCTCACTTTGTTGAGCATATGCTTTTTAAGGGTACTGAGAAATATAGTGCAAAAGATATTGCCAGAATGGTGGACAGGGTCGGAGGGCAGCATAATGCTGCAACCAACAGGGAATATACATGCTACTATATTAATGTGGTCTCAGACCATCTTGAGCTTGCTCTTGAAATTCTTTCAGATATGTTTTATAATTCCCTTTTTGCCGCTGAAGAGGTTGCAAAAGAGAAAAATGTAATTATGGAAGAGATCAGAATGTATGAAGATACACCTGATGAGTTTATCCATGATCTTTTTATGGAGAGGATGCTCCGGGGGCACCCCCTCAGTCATTCTATTCTCGGCCCCATTGAAGGGATTGATAAAACTACCCGGGAATCTTTAACCGGTTTTTATAATGAGCATTATGTCAATGAGAACGCAATTCTCGCTTTAGCCGGGAGTTTTGATCAGGATAAAGCAGAAAGTCTCATCTCCCGGTATTTCAGTAATGCGGGGGATTCCGCTTATCAGTCCCCTGAAGAAATATTTCACCGGCCTGTTGATTCTGTAGTTGAACACCAGGAGAAGGATCTTGAACAGGTCCATTTCTGCATGGGTCTTGAAGGGATAAAAAAAGCAGATGAAGACAGATGGCCCTTTTATGTGCTCAGCACAATTTTAGGGGGGAGCATGTCTTCCAGGCTTTTCCAGAATATCAGGGAAAAGGAGGGGATAAGTTATTCTATTTATTCTTTTCATTCCTCATACGTTGATTGCGGTATTTTCGGTATTTACTGTGCCACTACTGCGGATAAATTCAGGCATACTGTTGAGCTTATAATGAATGAGTGCAGAACAATGCTCAGGGACAGCATCACCCGGGAAGAGCTGGATGATACAAAAACATTTATGAAGGGCAATCTTGCCCTTAGCCTGGAAAGTAATGAAACAAGGATGAGCCAGCTTGCCAGAAACGAGATGATCTACGGCAGGTCTTACGATTTTACCGATATTGTCCGGTTTATTGATTCAATAACAATGGATGATTATGTAAGGGTTTGTGAAAGAATCTTTAAAAACAGGGATTTTTCTTTAATCTCAATCGGGAGATTGAAAAAGCAGAGGAGCACCCTTGTGGATTTATCTATTTAATTCCAGGGATGAGGTTTTTTTTAAAATTTTGATTTACATCTTTCATGATCTGATTTAGATCATATGCAGCAGGAAATAAAATAGCCGGTTTCGGGCTTTGTTTATTTTCATTATTTGTATAATTATCATTAGATAATAACGGAGAATTTTATGGCGCTAAAAAATGAAGGGATGAACAGTACCATCGGGGAGGGCTCCTCTTTTGAAGGTAAATTTTATATTAGCGGATCTCTCAAAATTGACGGCAAATTCGAAGGTGAGATTAAAACCGATGAAGAGCTTGTTGTTGGTGAAAAAGGGAGAGTTAAAACAGACATTTATGCTAAATCTGTAGTTGTTGCAGGGACAGTTATAGGTAATATTCAGGCTGATTATGAAGTAAGGCTTCTTGAAACAGCTAAGGTTCTTGGCGATATTACCGCACCTTCCATCTCTATTCAGCGGGGTGTTGTAACCCACGGGCTTGTTACTATTACAGGGAATGCTAAAAAGGATGCTAAGAAATTTATTGAGGATTCATTCAATGGAATATCTGATCCTGCAAAAATAGCAGAAAAAAGATAATTACTGGTTAATAATTTTCGGGACTGTCCGATAAATTAATAAAATCCCGGGGATAAGTTTAAGAAAAACAGGCAAATGAATAGAAAAGGGTTCAGTACATATAAATTCGGCCGGTTCACAGTAAATATTTTTACAAATGAAATTGTAGTTATATTTATTGGGAAAGAAGGTACATATATAAAGAACTTCTATAAAAAGCACCTTATCCGGATTTCCCGGGCCTGTGCTATGGGGCTTTCTGTGATTCTTGTCTCCTCCCTGATTATTGCCGCTTTTACATCTGATGAAGCCTCTGCTGATACCAGCGCTATTGTACAATTAAACGACATTGAGGGGAATAATATCCCTGTTACGCTTGAAGATCTTTCTGAAAAGAATATCAGTCAGGATGATGAAGATATTGATAATATTCTTGAAGATGAAAAAATAAAAAATGAACTTCTCCTCTCTGACAAGACAGATTATTCTGAAGAAAAGAGCAGAGATGAAAAACTGCAGATACAGACCCATACGGTCAAGAGGGGTGAAAACCTCAGTATAATTGCTAAACGATACGGCATATCAATTGATACAATCTGCGGCAGCAACAACCTGAGATCCTACGATTTTATAAACGAGGGTGCTGTTTTAAGAATCCCTAATAAAGACGGAATACTCTACAATATGGCAGAGGGGAATAACCTCATTAATCTTGCCAATAAGTATAAGATCCCTGCAGATAAAATCCTTGCACAGAATAATTTCAGCAACCCCGATTTTATCAAGCCGGGGGAGCTTGTTTTTATACCGGACGCAAAACCTCAGAATATAATCCAGGGATTTTTATGGCCCGCATCGAGCAGAAGGGTTACCAGTGCCTACGGATGGAGGAGAAATCCATTCAACCGGGCTTACAGGGAATTTCACAAAGGTGTTGATATTGCAGCAAGGTATGAGTGGGTTAAAGCATCAAGATTCGGAAGAATCACCTATGCAGGCTGGATGGGCGGTTATGGCAATGTTATTATTATAGCTCATCCAGGAGGATATAAAACCTTATATGCCCATCTTTCACGGGTTAGCGTAAGGAACGGTCAGTATGTTAAGCAGGGGCAGGTTATTGCCCGGAGCGGGAATACTGGTAGATCCACAGGGCCTCACCTCCATTTTGAGATAACTAAAAACGGTGCTCACGTCAATCCACGTCCTCTTTTAGCAAGATAGTTTTATATATAGCTATTATCCACATTTAACCGGAAGAGCTGGTAGCAGTTTAATTTTGTGGGTAATGTCATTCCTGCGCATGCAGGAATCTCGTAACCTTGATTCTTTCAGGAGATTCCGGCAGTGCAGTCACGATGACTGCCTGCAAGCACGAAACAGGATGTTTCTATAATGCTTGCCTACGTTATCACTTCGGCCGGAATGACAAACTTTTCCCCCTATAATTCTACTACTACCGGAAGAGCTCAGTTTTAGCCTCCTAAAAATTTATTGACTCTTTCAGCACACTTTGAAATATCTCTATAGACATTGAATCGGGTTTTTTCTTCCGCTGCTGTTTTTATGGCTGATTCCGGCAGCCGGTGCAGTCATTTTATATTATGGAGTCTGAATATGCTTAAGAATGCGAATTTTCTCTGCGAAATTGGAACTGAAGAGATTCCGGCTGGTTATATACCTCCGGCAATAGCTTCAATTGAAAATATTATTAAGGAAAAGCTTCATGGGAATCGTGTAGATTTTACTGAAATTGCTGTTTATGCAACTCCGCGTAGATTCTCCATTCTGATTTCAGGGCTTGCATTTGATCAGAGGGAGGAGGTAATTGAGCTTAAGGGCCCATCTGCAAAGGCTGCCTACGACGGGGATGGAAATCCCACAAAGGCGCTGCAGGGATTTCTCGCCGGGAATGGAGTTTCCACTGAGGATGTGACTGTCAGGGCTACAGATAAGGGTGACTATATTTTTGCTTCAAAGAAGCTTGAGTCCGGTAAAACCGAAGTAATTATCCCTTCGATTATTGAGCATATTGTCTTTACACTTTCATTCCCCAAGAGGATGAGATGGAGCGATAAAAAGGTTACATTTCCCAGGCCGATTGCCTACTTTCTCATTCTTTTTAATGACAGGCCTGTACCTTTTGAAATTGAGGGTATTAAGGGGGGGAATAAAACAAGGGGACATTTTGTCCAGTTTAACGAAATGATAGAAATTAATTCTATCAGCGAATATGAGGATAAATTGAAAGCTCACGGTGTAATTTTAAACCATAGTGAGAGGAAGGAGCTGATACGGGGTCAGCTTTATAAGGCTGCAGAGGGTGCGGGTGGTGTTTTAATCGAGGATGAGGACCTTCTTGATACTGTGACATACCTTGTTGAGTCTCCCCATGTGATCGCATGTGAGTTTGAGAGCCGTTTTCTTGAGATACCCGATATTGTACTTATTGCGGAGATGAAGGAGCACCAGAAGTATTTTGCTGTTTCAGATAAGTCGGGAAAGCTTATTAATAAATTTCTTGTTACCTCAAATAATCCTCCAAACAGCAATATAGTAAAAGGGAACCTTAAAGTAATATCTGCACGTTTTAGTGACGCGGGATTTTTCTATAAAGAGGATGCCAGGCTTAAACTTGCAGAGAGGGTGGAGTCTCTTAAAAATGTTCTTTTTCATAAGGAGCTTGGCTCCATATATGATAAGGTTGAGAGAATGAGAAAGGGGGCTGAAAGTTTGTGTGACGCTCTCTCACTTGACAGCTTTGTGAAATCGAAAGCGGACAGGGCGGTTTATCTGAGCAAGGCTGATCTTGATACAGCAATGGTTTATGAGTTTGCATCTCTGCAGGGTCATATCGGGAGAATATACGCACTTAATGACGGTGAGGATAGAGAGGTTGCAGAAGCCATATATGATCAGTACAGGCCTAAATTCCATGGTGATGAAATACCTTCTGCCATAGTTTCAGTAATTGCTTCTTTAAGTGAAAAGATCGATAATATATTCGGTTCATTCTCTGTGGGGAATATCCCAAAGGGATCACAGGACCCATACGCACTGCGAAGACAGGCTAATGCTATTGTTGAGCTTATAATAAGAAACGGACTTAATTTTCAGCTTAAGGATGTTCTTAACAGTGTGGCCGGGAATTATAAGGATGGGGCTGCTCTTGTTGATAAGATTATTGAGTTTATAAATGTGCGGGTAAAAACTATTTTTACTGATGAGGGATTCCGCTACGATGAGATTGATGCCTCACTTGTTCATGGTGATACAGATTACCTTGAACTGCACAAAAGGGCAGGGAGTCTTCATAAGTACAGGGAGAATGAAAAGTTTTCAGAGCTGCTCCTTGGATTAAAGAGGATGAATAATATATTAAACGGATTCAGAAAAGATAATAAAGAATATGTGCTGAAATTCAGTGAATCTCTTCTTGAAGAAAAAGAGGAGAAGGAGCTTTATACATTTTTTAATGAAAAGCAGGATCAGATTAAGAGCCTTATAAAGGAGAGCAGATATATTGAGCTTTTTGAGCTGATTACAGCTGGCAAGCCTTTAATAGATTTGTTTTTTGATAAAGTTCTGGTAATGGATAAACGGATAGAGGTGAGGGATAACAGGCTTTATCTTATTGAAAGTATACTGAAAAATCTTTCAGCGATTATCGATTTTTCAAGGATTAGTGATAAGTAGGATTAATAACACTAGCTGATTATATATAAAAAACCGGTGCTGATTGAGGCACCGGTTTTTTTGTGCTCAGATTACATATTTATTTAAGGTATATAAACCTTTGCGTAACCGCTTACTTTTTCTATACTGGTTTTACTGTGGTATGTGTCATTATCGTAAACCGGATCGGCTAGTCCTGTATATCCATTTGCAGGTGTACGATCTTCACTTGAATCATCCCAGTGCACAAATCCTACTCTGTAGAAGTAAACTCCTCCTTCATAATTGTCAGATAAAGGGTCCACAAGATTTAAATCTGAAAGGTTGTCTGTAAATGTCTTTGGGTTTGTCGGATTACTTCCAACGTGTAATTGTGCATTATCCCATTTGTATGCTATCATTTCATATGGAGCATACTCATCGTTTTTATAGCTTGATCTGTATATCTCTATTCCCGCAAAATCATCAGAAAAGTCTGTTTCTGACCATATGATATCTACATTACCTGTGCCGGAGTTATATTCAGCATCAATAGAAAATGAAGCCCGGTTTGTGATCTGCCCCTCCACATAGTCTGAAACATAGGAGCAGCCTGTAAGTGAATAGAGTAAAAGAAGAATTACTGTTATTGATTTTATATATTTCATGATTTAACCTCAAACTTATTTATATTCTGAAAAAGATATTCCCTTCAATAGACCACTTGTCTGCTGTTTCAGCAAGCATTCTCAATTCCCTGGAGAAATTTCTCTGTGCAACAAGGCCGGCCCCGAACATGGGTATGTCAAATTCAGCACCTATGATCCATCCGTAAATATCGCTCCCTTTTTCAGGTTTATTACGGTGTATTGCTACAGCAGGGTCCCAGTACCGGCTCATCCCTGTGTATGCTTTAAATCCAGCTGCATCAGGAGCCCTTACAGGATCAATATTGAGCAGTACATACCACTCCTTCGATTTTGTCGGATCTATCTTTTCCCCATCGCTTTTTTGATATATCTTCTCTGTAATGTACTGGAGAGAGCCTGAGCCTTCTATTGTAAAGTTTTTAGAAAGCCTTTGTGTTATGTTAAGGTTGAGTAGGAGGAGCTTGGCTGAATCTTTAGAATAGTCAGTATTGATATCCTTAGGTGTTTTTGCCCAGACAGAGTCAAAGGGCTCGTCATTATATGCTGCTGTATATTCAAAACCGGTTTCTATTACAGGGAAGTAAATAGACTGGTTAACACCGAAAAATGCAATAAGGGGATTCAGCGTAAGATCTACCTTTATAGATTCAGGTTTTCCGTCATCAAGGTTCATGGAATATCCTGCAGCACCCATAAATTCCATGGCCAGAAAGTATTTTCTGTAATGAACTTCAGGATCAAAGTAGCTTATTGTTCCATCCTCTTCCGGTACATATTCATTGTTTACAATTATGCCTGCATGAACAGTAAGGTATGGTCTCCATAGCAGTGACAGGGCGTATATATCATCAAAGAACTGGGAGTGCTTGTAGTCGGTAATGGTTTCAGTTCCTGCAGAGCCTCTCTCAACCTTTAATGTTTTGGTAAGCCCGTAGTGGAAACCGGTTGCAGTGAATGCCATTATAAGATCGGTCTCTTCAGGGGACTCCCTGTGTTTGCCGAAGGGTATGGCCAGTGTCATACTCCCGTATGATCGCACCAGATTAAGATCTGTGGGCTCGAATGCGCCTTCTCCAAAATTTGCCCCTGCGTTATATGTATTCACATTAAATCCGAAAACCCAGTTGATTTTTCCGTAAATATCGAAGTAGAAGTTTTTACCTTGAAGAATCTCCCATCTGTCAAGGAAAAGCCCCTGAACTGTATCGCTCCTTGAAACAGAGTTGTGAAGGGTAGATGCTTCGTAAACCTCTGAGTAGGCATTAATTGTTAGAAACAAAATGAAAGAAAAAAGACAAAATAATTTTTTCATAATAATAATTTTCCCAGCAGATAAATTTTCTTAATATGATAAGTCTTTATATAATTAGTGGTAAAATTATCAATAAAAAAAGCTTACCCAGACTGTTTTTTTCAAGTATTGGATTGCGAAGGAATAATATTGTATTGAATAAAAAGTAATATACAGGTAATCTGTCCGGATGAATGAGGTAAAGGAATATATATTAACTGACTGGCTCCCTGTTACAAAAAAGGAGGCACTGCTGCGGGGATGGGATGAACTGGATATTCTCCTCTTTTCAGGGGACGCCTATGTGGATCACCCCTCTTTTGGAACAGCAGTAATCGGCAGACTCATAGAGAGTATGGGGCTCCGTATCGCCATTGTACCTCAGCCGAACTGGCGCGATGACCTGCGGGATTTTAAAAAATTCGGCGCACCCCGTCTTTTTTCTGCTGTAACAGCCGGAGCAATGGACTCTATGGTGAATCACTACACAGCAGGGAAGCGGCTCAGATCTGATGATGCATACTCCCCTGCAGGCCGCAGCGGCATGAGGCCCGATTATGCTGTTACTGTGTACACAAAGATTCTGAAAGATTTATACCCGGAAACCCCAGTAGTAATCGGGGGAATCGAAGCATCCCTGCGCCGCTTTACACATTACGATTACTGGTCCGATTCTTTAAAGCCTCCAATACTGGCAGAAAGCGGTGCTGATCTCCTCATCTACGGAATGGGGGAGAAACCTCTTATGGAGCTTGTGAAACTGGCGGCAAAAAACATCCCTCTCCAATCACTGAAAAATCTCCGCCAGAGTGCATATCTTGTCGGCATTGACGAGAAGCTTCCGGAAATGAAAAATGTTGAGGATATTGAGCTTTATTCACATGAAGAGTGCCTTGGAAATAAAAAAAAGTATATGGAGAATTTTTTAATTACTGAAAAGGTCTGCTCCGGTAAGGGGGATGTTAGACTTATTCAAAAATGCGGCGATTATAAGGTTATTGTTAATCCTTCATGGGGGAGCTTAAGTTCCGATGAAACAGACAGAGGTTTTGACCTGCCATATACGCGTATGCCTCATCCTAAATATAAAAACGGCGGTGTTCCTGCATATGATATGATCCGCCACTCTGTTACCACTCACAGGGGGTGTTTTGGCGGGTGTTCATTCTGCGCTATTTCCGCTCATCAGGGGAAGTTTATAAGCAGCAGGTCGGAGGGTTCAATTTTACGGGAAGTTGAGAGTGTTGCCGGAATGCCTGATTTTAAGGGCTACGTGTCTGATCTGGGGGGGCCATCTGCAAATATGTACAGAATGGGTGGTGAGGATTTACTTATCTGCGGAAAGTGTATCCGCCCGTCATGCATATATCCGGGGATCTGCTCTAACCTGAATTATAACCATTTGCCGCTCATTGACCTTTACAGGAAGAGCGGGAAGATTAAAGGGGTGAAGAAAATTTTTGTTTCAAGCGGTGTGCGCTACGATTTATGCATGCCTGAAAAAAAGACTGATTCTGAGAGGAATTTTTGCGGTCCCTATATTGAGGAGCTGGTAAAGGAGCATGTTTCAGGGAGACTTAAGGTGGCGCCTGAGCATACCTCTGACAAGGTTCTTAAGATAATGAGGAAGCCTTCTTATAATTTATTTGTAAAATTTAAAAGTATATTTGAAAGAATTTCTGAAAAAGCAGGGCTAAAACAGCAGATTATTCCATACTTTATTGCGTCACATCCCGGCTCGGACATTGAGGATATGGCAGAGCTTGCATTTGAAACATCAGATGAAGGGCTGAAGCTTGAGCAGGTACAGGATTTCACTCCAACCCCCATGACACTCTCTTCAGTTATTTACTATACAGGTATTGATCCATATAGAGGGGGGAAGGTTTACTCTGCAAAGGGGAAGGGGGATCGGGAGAAGCAGAGATTGTTCTTCTTCTGGTATATTAAGGAGAACAGATCAAGGATCAGGTCTATGCTTAAAAGCATGGGGCGCATCGATATTGAGAAGAAGCTTTTCAAAGGATAAGATTTATTCTATAAATCTTTCAAAGCGGAGCTTAAGCACCATATCCCAGAACCAGGATTTTTCAAGGGGGTTATCCCGGAAGTAGTGGAGGTGGCTGCCGCATCCGCAGTCAGTGGAACCGAAATTTTTTACAGGCTTCCCCGAATTTTCAAGGAGTATTTCCGCCAGTCCGCATTCTGTGTACTCATCTGTTATTATGGGGATGTCTGCTGCGATTTTCATTTCAGCTGTGATATAGTCCATATGCCACTGTTTCTTCTTTGTCTTTTTCCGGTGGTGCTCAATTCTTTTAAAGAGATTGTTTCTGCCGCTGCCGCAGTATACATAGTATCCCGTTTTAAATTCAAGATTCCCTAATGATCCGCATTCAAGTATCCGGTCTGTATCATTCCATAAAACAATATAGTAGACCCCTGAGGGTTTTACATCCGGTATAATAAGGGGGACTTTATTCAGCTTAACAATATTATAACTGCTGTCATATTCAACTGAGTAGGGGAGAATCTCCACTCTGCCGGAATATTTTTTTATAGTTTCATAAAAGTTATAGTCTGTGTGAAAATTCGGCACAAATGCGGTGATGCTGCTGTGTAGAATAAGAAAAAATAGTTTTCCTCCCTCTGTTGATGCAAGGGCTTCTATGTGTGCTGCTCCCCTGGAACTTACTGCATCAGGGAATGAGGCAATATTTTTAAAAGCCAGTGTGCAGGACTTTATCTCCAGGTAAGATTGAGCCCTGTCTTTCTCAAGGAGAAAATCGAACCTGTGGTTACCGTATGCAGGCTCGCTTCGTATAATTGAATAATCTGCAAGTTCCGGAATAAGTCCTTTGCTGAAAAGTTCAGGAAACAGGGAATTGCTCCTGGCTGAATCTATCATTACCGGGAAGTTCTTGTGGATGATGTAGAGGAGCCTGTAGCGGTATTTACCTGCTGATGGTATAAGCAGCACACTGTTTCCCGGAATTGCCAGCTCAGAAAGGCGCCCTGTGTTAGGAACATATACATCTCCAGTTCCATTATCTATTAATACCTGAGATACGAACCGGTTTATCCGTTTTTTAAAAACAGCTTTAATGTAATCAGGAGCGGTCATTTATATAGAGGGGTGATTATCCGCGGGGGGGATCCCCCGCGGATATTAATCCTATTTATCATGAAATAGAGGTTTTCTTTTTTCAATAAAGGCATTTACAGCCTCTTCCTTATCTTCTGTGCCGAAACAGTAAATAGACTGAGCCTGCTCGAACATAAGGCCTGCATATGTGTTCCCCTCTGCAGCAACATTAACACCCCATTTCCCGAAACGTACAGCTGATGGAGGGAGGTTAGCTATTCTTTTAGCAAGTCTTAAAGACTGCGATTCAAGATCTTCAGGTTTAACCAGGTATTCAACAAGCCCTATTCTGTATGCTTCCTGGGCGTCAACCTCCTCTGTACAGAGAATCATCTTTTTAGCCTGGCCTATTCCTACAAGCTTTGTGAGTCTGGTTGTTCCTGTCTGGTCTGCTGTTAGTCCGAAGCGTACTTCAGGGAGTGCAAGGCGGGCACCTTCTGCCGCTATTCTTATATCGCAGCTTAAGGCGATTTCAAGTCCTGCACCATAGCATAGGCCTTTAATTGAAGCAATTACAGGGATTGGGAGTTCCTGGAATCTGCTGAAGGTTCTCTGGAGAAAATTCAGGTTATCCTTTACAAATCTTGTATCCACTGCTTTTAAAAAAGCAAGATCAACACCTGCGGAAAAGTGATCCCCTGCTGACTGAAGAACTGCAGCCCTGAGATTATTATCTTTAGAAAGCTCCTCCTGGATATCAGCAAGAGTAAGCACAACCTCTTTATCGAAAAGGTTGAGACCGCTGGGGTCATTGAGTGTGATAAAGGCGATATGCCCCTCTTTAGTCAGTTTTACTTTCGGTTCCCCGCTCATAATTAGCACCTCTTGGTTTCAAATAATTTCATAGAAATGTATAGATTTTTTTGTTTATAAGACAATCATATATTTGATAAAAAAATCTTCAAGCAGTATTTATTCACAGGGAGTAGGGGCTGCAGAGAGGGGTTTGTTTATTCAGTATTCTTCTTTTTGCGGGTGAAGACCTTCTGCCAGTATGAGATTTCATCATCTGTGACACTGGGGTTCTCTTTTTCGATGGAAATTTTTTTCAGCTCAAGTTCCTGATTGTACTCATCAATTGTTTTATTAACATAATCAGCAAATTTTTCGCTTTGCATGGTTTTAGCGCCGAATCTTTTTACATAAAAAAGTATATCCTTGTCAGAGGTGATAACAGTTGTCATTTTAGGGTTTACATCTTTTTTAATGAACTGTTTAATGAGGTAATCAGCAGAGTAATCGAGGGAGTAGTAAATATCAATTGATCCTGATTTCTCACTTGTTGCTGTTCCAGCAGCACCCTTTCTGCCGTCAAAAACAATGCGGATTGTGGACTTCTTTATCTTCTGGAACTCCTTCATTTTTGTCAGGAGACCATCCCTTGCCCTGTCGAGCTGGCTGTAATACATCAGCTCCTCCAGGTCGGGGAATTTATAGATAAGATTAAATCCGTCAATGAGAATAGGCATAATGAACTTCTACTTATTTGTTACTTAGAAATATTTTAATTCTTTCCAGTGCTGTTTTAATATTCTCCATGGAAGTGGCAAAGGAGCATCGGATATGATTTATCCCTGCATCCCCGAAAGCGCCGCCCGGAACTACAGCAACCTTATGTTCTTTAATCAGGTCCATTGCAAAATCTCTTGAGGACATTCCGGTCCCTGATACATCAGGGAAAGCGTAAAATGCCCCTTCAGGTGAAAGGCACGGGAGCCCTATTTCATTAAAGGTTTTGGATATATAGTTTCTTCTTTTTGTGTATTCAGAGACCATCTTCTCCACTTCTTTATCCCCGTTCTGCAGCGCTTCCATAGCAGCATACTGGGATATGGATGGAGCGCATAATCCTGTGTACTGGTGAATTTTAAGCATTATATCCATGATATATTGAGGTCCTGCTGCATATCCTAAACGCCACCCTGTCATTGCATGGGACTTGGAAAAGCCGTTAAGAACAATTGTGCGTTCTTTCATTTCGGGGAGTGAGGCTATTGAAAAGTGGGGTTTGTCATATGTTATGGCAGAGTAGATTTCATCTGAAATAACAAGGATATTGTTTTTTATTGCAATCTGCGCCACCTCTCTAAGCAGTTCCTCAGGGAATGTGAGCCCTGTAGGGTTGGACGGATAATTGAGAAGCATAGCCTTGGTTTTAGGGGTGATTGCCTTTTTTAATCTGTCAGGATCGATTTTAAATCCATCTTTAAAAAATGTTGGTACAGTAACAGGCACACCATGGAGCATGCCTATGTTTGCCCCGTATGAAACATAGCACGGCTCAATTACTATTATTTCATCACCCGGATCGATTATGCTGCGCAGGGTAAGATCGAGTCCCTGGCTTACCCCCATTGTTACCAGTAATTCACTTTCCGGATCATACGACAGGTTGTATTTACTCCCCAGGTATTCTGAGATCATTCTAAGCAGTTCAGGCACACCCCTGTTGGATGTATAGTGTGTGTAGCCGTCTTTTATGGAAAAAATTGCAGAATCGGAAATTCTCCAGGGTGTTACAAAATCTGGTTCCCCCACTCCAAGTGAGATGCAGTCAGGCATTGAGTATACTATGTCGAAAAATTCGCGTATGCCTGATGGTTTTATCATTCTGCCGCTTTGTGAAACAAGTTGTGAAGGATCTTTCGATTTATTTTTTTTCAATGATTTCTCCATTATATAAGTATTTATTCTTAAACTTATTATTATTTGAAAATGCTTTATAATCACCGCCGCCGAAGGCGGCGGTGATAAAAAATCCATTTTCACTCTCAAAAATATTTTTACGAATTAACATTGATTATTTTTATGGCTTTTTAACGGCCAGTTCAATAAATGATCTGTTTACTATAAGCCCCTTTTTACACAGGAAATTTATTGAATCAAGATTATTTTCATTAATCCGGATAAAAAGTTCATTTATAGATTTCCCTGCAGAATTTTTCAGGAAATAATCGATCAGTGCTGAACCTATACCCTTTTTACGAAGATGGGGTGTAACCATAAACCAGAGAATCTGCATACGGGAATTTTCTTTTTCGCCTATAATAAAACCGAGAACTTTATTTTTTCTCCTTGCTGTATAAGCAGTGAAGTTATCTGAAGCAAAAAGAGAGGAAAGATTTTCCGGTGTCCATTGATTAATTGAATCTATAAAGGATTGCTCCTTAAGTCCCAGGTTGTAAATCTGGTGCAGGTCATCAATATTAAATTGAGTTATAATTATTCCATCTTTTAAACGTATCATTTTTTCAGTAATTATTCCTGAATATTTTTTTTAGTGTAATAATGCTGTTTCTAATATCCCCTCCTCCGAAGGCGGCGGGGATATTAGAAAATTTTATTTCCAGTAAAAGTTAAGGAATTAACATTGTCATTTTTTTATCAGTTTTTTAAAGTTTTCTGAAATACTCTCTTCCAGTTTTGAGGATGATACTTCCCTTAAATTTGAAATGAATTTATATGTATGCTTTATATTCTCAGGACTGTTCGGTTTCCCCCGTAATGGTACAGGCGAGAGAAAGGGGGCGTCTGTTTCAAGGAGGAGCATATCCTCAGGCACATACTTTGCAGCCTCATGGAGCTCAACAGCATTTTTGTATGTTACGTTACCGGCAAAAGAGATCATTAATCCCATGTCTATTGCAGCCTTTGCCTCAGCAGCCCCGCCGGCAAAGCAGTGCATTATCCCGGATGTGCCCTTTTTTCTTTTCAGAATTTCCATCCCTTCATCCATTGCATCGCGCAGGTGAACTATTAGAGGGAGAGAATATTTTTCTGCAATATCAATTTGAGTTTCAAAGGATTTTATCTGCATCTCTTTCGGCTGGCGCATCCGGTAGTAGTCAAGGCCGCATTCACCGATCCCTATAAGGAGATGTGATAATGCAGATTTTTTTACTGTCTCTACAAATTTCTCAAGGTCTTTAAGGTTTTTGTCATTTGCCGGTGATGAAGGGTGTATTCCTGCTGTATAGAGTATTCCGTAATCTGCATTTTTCTCCGCAAATTTTTGCGACCATTCCAGCCCTGAAGAATCGATCGATATCTGTACCGAGTATTCTATATTGCTGTATTTAAGGCTTTTGAGAAGATCTGCCTCATTTACTGTTTTATCTTCAAGCATAAGGTCAAAATGGGTATGTGAATCGATTAGCATAATATGGGAAATCCTCTGTTGAATTTTTTTAAAAACTGCTTTTATAATGCAGTCTAAAGAAGTGAACCTTTTGTTGTAAAGAAGAATTAAGGAGAAAAATAAGATGGATTTTTCTGCCGAATATTTAAGTAATGTCAAAAAATTATTCTTCACGATTATCTTAAAAAAACTTCAGATTTGGAGGAAACATTTTATTGAAAATAGCCCTTGTAAATCCACCAATTGAGGACTTCTACATAACAGGGGTAAGGCGCCAGCCCCTGGGGCTTCTCTATATAGCAGCTTCTCTGATTAATGAGGGGCATGATGTAAGCCTGATCAATTGCCATTCCAGAAAGAAGAGCGTCATGGGAATTCCGTCTGAATTTGCATACCTGAAAAAATATATTGATCATGAAGATAATCTGCTCCGCTTCCCCTTCAGCAATTACTCACATTTCGGCATGAGCTGGCAGGAGATAGAGAGACAGATTGGTTCAGTTAAAGCTGATCTGTGGCTTGTATCTTCACTTTTTACAACCTATTACCAGGAAACAGATCGTGTAATAGATCTTATCCGGATGAGGCATGGCAATGTGTTTATTGCTGCGGGGGGGTATCACGCTTCAATGTACCCGGAGTATATTATTGAAAAGAGCGGTGCTGATTTTGTAATAGCAGGTGAGGGTGAAATTTCTTCACTCCATCTTGCAGAAGCTCTTGAATCGGGGATGAATTTTGAAAAAGTTCCGGGCCTTATTTATAAAGGTGAAACCGGAATTATAAAAAATGAAAGATTAATGGCAGCCAATCCGGATGATCTGCTCATACCTGCAAGGGAGCTTCTCCGTGATAGCGATTTTAAAATGTACAGGAAGCGGGGGGTTTCTTTAATTGCATCAAGGGGGTGCCCAAATAACTGTTCATTCTGCACAGGGCGGGTTATATGGGGGAGGGGCTACAGGGGGCATAGTGTTGAGAGGATAATTTCTGAAATTGAACATTCTGCGGATGCTCATAATGCGGGTATAATTAATTTCGAGGATGATAATCTTTTTCCTTCAAAAAAACGGGGGATTGATATTTTAAGTGCAATAATAGACTGGAAAAAGAAAAGCGGCAGGGAGTGTGAATTCACAGCTATGAACGGGGTTTCACTGGAAAATCTTGATGAAGAGATTATTGAGCTCATGAAGCTGGCAGGCTTTAATGAACTTAATATCTCCCTGGTGAGCCATTCATCTCTGGTGCAGGAGTCTGAGAAAAGGCCCTTCGATTCTGTCATGTTTAAAGAGATAGCTGGTTATGGTAAAAAAGCGGGGATGAATGTGCGGGGATATTTTATTATAGGCCTTCCCGGTCAGGACAGGGGGGAGATTTATGAAACAATAGATTTTCTGGAATCACTGGATCTTAAGGTGTTTCCATCTGTCTATTATAATGTATTTTCCCCGGAGAATGAGTGGAAGATGCAGCGCTCCTCAGCATTTTTCAACGAAAGTTCTCATCTCTGCCGCGATGATATTCTTGCGGCCTTCAACAGGTGTTTTATTGAAAAGAGCAGGAATTATTACAGAAAAAATAATTGAATTTTTAAGTATAAAAGTATTTATGAGACATAAAAGAAATTGACTTTTTATTAATAGGACCGGTATATTATTTATATGAATGCATTGAATAGAAAAGATCTCCTCGATATAAAATCTCTTTCTCCTGATGAAATTCTCCTTATTTGTGATACAGCAAAGTATTTTAAAGATATTTTTACCAGGGATATTAAGAGTGTGCCTGTACTCAGGGGTAAAACCGTGTGCAGCCTCTTTTATGAGCCTTCTACCCGGACAAGGCTCAGCTTTGAAAGCGCTGCAAAGATGCTTTCAGCCAATGTTATAAATGTTCCTGTAACCACATCGAGTGTGTTAAAGGGGGAATCCCTTATTGACACTGTGCGCACACTTGAGGCTATGAAGGCCGATTATATTGTAATGAGACATGCGGCGTCACTTGCGCCGCATTTTTTATCTAAAAATATTAAAGCATCTGTTATCAACGGGGGTGACGGTTTCCATTCCCACCCCACACAGGCTCTGCTTGATGTCTACTCTGTAATTGAGAAGAGGGGTTCTGTTAAGGGGCTTCATGTGGGTATAGTGGGTGATATTAAGCATTCCAGGGTTGCCAGGTCAGATATCCTTGCCTTTACAAAACTGGGTGCAAAGGTATCAGTTTGCGGCCCATCCACCCTTGTTCCGGATGAGTTTAAGCAGTATGGGATTGATATTACATATAATTTTGATGAACTTCTTCCGCAGCTTGATGTTGTAAATATGCTGAGGATTCAGAGGGAGCGGCAGAAGGGATCTCTTTTCCCTTCAATAAGGGAATATAATCTGCTTTACGCATTAACAGAAGAGCGTTTTAGAAAATGTAAGCCTGATATAACTGTTATGCATCCCGGCCCTATGAATAGAGGTGTAGAAATTGACGATGCTGTTGCAGACGGGCCTAATTCAATAATAAATGAACAGGTGACTAACGGGGTTGCAGTAAGGATGGCGATTTTTTACCTCCTTGCAGGGGGTTCTCAATTACAGGAAGACGCGGAAGGGAATGTTTAAAATATGAATATAATAATTAAAAACGGAAGAGTGATTGATCCAGGATCGGGCAGAGATGAGATTCTGGATATTCTTATTCATGAAGACAGGATAAAAGATATAGGTAACGATCTCCCCCTTTCAGGTGATGAAAGGGTAATTGATGCAAAGGGGTGCCTGGTTCTTCCGGGCCTTATTGATATGCATGTCCACTTCAGGGAGCCGGGGAGAGAGGATGTGGAAACAATTATCGGCGGCTCAAAGGTTGCTGCAAAGGGGGGGTACACCTCCGTATGTCCCATGCCCAATACACAGCCTGTAATTGACAGCCAGGCCCTTGTAAGATTTATAAAGATGGAAGCTGAGCATGGCCCCGTAAATGTTTTCCCTATTGCCTCAATTACAAAGGGGGGTAAAGGGGATGACATGTCTGAGATGGGTGAGCTTGTAAAAGGGGGTGCCGTAGCTTTTTCTGATGACGGCAGACCTGTAATGAGCTCACTTGTGATGAGGAGAGCCCTTGAGTATTCAAGGATGTTTAATGTGCCTATACTTGCCCATGCAGAGGATCTTGACCTGGCTGATGAAGGGATTATGAATGAAGGGCTTAATTCTATCAGGCTCGGCCTTAAGGGTATACCGCGGGAATCTGAAGAGGTTATGGTCGCAAGGGATATTCTCCTTACAAGGCTTGCATCAGGGAGGCTTCATGTATGTCATGTTTCATCCGCAGGCTCAGTGACCCTTATTAAAAGGGGGAAGAAGGATGGTGTAAAGGTAACATGCGAAACTGCACCCCATTATTTTGCATTAAACGATGATGCAGTTGAAGAACATCTTTCAATGGCTAAGATGAATCCTCCATTAAGAACAGAGCATGACAGGCAGAGGATAATTGAAGGACTCCGTGACGGTACTATTGATGTTATTGCCACTGATCATGCTCCCCATGCTCAATATGAGAAAATGCAGGAGCTGGAATACGCCCCTTTCGGTATTGTGGGACTGGAAACAGCAGTGCCATTAATAATTACGGAACTGGTGAAGAAAAATAATTTTTCATATATTGAAGCATTCAGCAAGGTGACATGCAACCCTGCTGCTATTCTTAATCTTGACAGAGGTTCCCTGAAAAAAGGGGGGTGGGCGGATGTAACAGTAATTGATCCTGATAAAAAAGTTCTTATAGATAAAGAATTTATTCTTTCCAGATGCAAAAATACACCTTTTATTGGGGCGGAACTTTACGGCTCTGTTGAGTATACTATATGTAACGGTAAAGTGGTTTATTCAGCAGATAAGGGGACGCCGGTTAAATAAGGGGGGATCTCTCCTGCGGTACTGATTCTCTTCCCCGGGGAATGATGCGGTTTCGCTCCGTCACCGGGTTGAGAGCAGAGATTTAAAAAGACTCCGCTTCGACAGGGATTATATAAAAAGCGTCATACTCTGATTTCAGACTTTTAGATTCTGATCCATAAATTCCATTATTTCTGGAATATGTCTTTTCCAGTAGGTCCACCCCTGGTAGCCGTTTTTATTCTCACGGTATGTGACATTAAAGGATCCGGATGCTGATGTGCGCTGAAGAGAACGGAGCCTGATAGCCATCATCCGCGACTGCCCTGCATTAAAGGCGTCATTCCTGGTACCGTGATAAAGGAATACATGTACATCAGCGAGTTTTTCCGCCAGTGCTATGGGACTGCACTCATTCTCCCATCTTTCAGGGTGGCTTTTATAGCTGCCGTAAACAGCTTCTATTATTTTCCCGCTTTGAATAGTTGTGGGGTCGTAGAAACCGGATATACCTGCAGCTGCATTGAATCTCTTATGGTAAATGGCTGCAGTTTTGATCGCCCCATGCGCACCGACTGTAACCCCCATTATTCCGGTGCTCTCTCTGTTTGAAGCGAGATTGAAATTATCATTGAGAAACTTAATCAGGGTTTCACCTATAAATTTCCCTCCGGGCAATCCGTTCCATTTGTACACTGTTTCAGGGTAGTATGATGCCTCATATATAGACTTCCTCATTGAAGGGGTTACAATAACAAAATTATATCGATTAGCCAGCGACTCAAGAGAGGCATTTTTTTCAAATTCTCTTTCATTGGAGTCGTAGGAATGGAGGGCAATTATGGTGCGGTATTTTTTCCCGTGAGTGTAGCCTGCCGGGAAATATATCTGAATCTTCACATTGGATACAAGGATATTTTTAAGCCACCTCCCCGGCTTTATCTCTCCGCTCAGGCCTGAAGCCTTTACTGCCGGTGCCGGGGAATCATCTTTGCGCGAATTCTCAGCAGCAGTGCAGGAGAGGATGGTCACAGCTGTTAAACAGAATAGAAACATTTTCTTCATACAACATCTCCGGTAAATAAGACTCATGTAAAGATCAGCTCATTATTGATAATAAAAGCAGAATAGACCTGCCTGGAGAACTTACCGGAAAACATAACAGTACGGGGATGAATAGTCAAGCAGATTAAAGTAATCTTAAATCAATCTCACCGGTAGCGGTATAATGTTAGGGGTGATGTCATTCCCGCGTATGCGGGAATCTAATAACTCCTGATTATTACAAGAGATTCCGGCACTACGTTATCACTTCGGCCGGAATGACAAGCTTAATCCATAAAATTTTACTGCTACCATCTTACCTGATCAGAATTAAGTAATATAACCGTTTTCCTTCATGCTGTAGTAGGATTCAGTAGAAAGTATAATGTGATCAACAAGGGGTATCCCCACAATTTTACCTGCTTCAAGAAGCCTTCTGGTTGTTTCAATATCCTGTTTTGACGGGGTCATGTTTCCGGAGGGGTGGTTGTGGGTGACAATCAGGCCTGATCCCCCTTCTCTTATAGCATCGCGGAAAACCTCCCTGGGGTGAACAATCGCCTCAGTTACAGTTCCGATGGAGATAATTTTCTTTTTGATTAAAGTATTTTTGTTATTAATAATGAGGGCAGTAAAAACCTCCTTTTCAAAACCGGCAGTTTCAGGAAGAAGAAGCTCCCATACAGCAGCAGGTGAGCTGAGGATATTTGAAGGTTTTTTCTCTGTGATGGCTCTTTTCCCTATTTCAAAAGCAGCCTGGATTTTTATAGATTTTTTCAGACCCACACCTTTCTCCTCAGCAATCTCCCTGATCCCTGAATTGAGAATTCCCCTTAGCCCCCCCATTTTTTTTAATATGAGGGATGATAGCTCAAGAACATCCTGCCCTCTGGTCCCTGTCCCGAGAATAATTGCGAGGAGTTCCATATCTGAAAGCTGGTTAACATCCTCACCCTCAATACATTTTTGAATCGGCAGTTTGTAGTTTTCGTGTATAATCCCCATTTTTACCTCTTCAGATATAGTCTGTTATATTCATCTATATACTGCTTTGCTATTTCCCTGTTATCTATTATCAGGATATTTTCATCATTTCTCAGTGCTGCATTTCTGGAAAAGTTGTAGGACCCGGTAATTACCCGGTAGTCATCAATTATTATAACCTTGTGATGCATCTGGAATCTGTTCCTGTCAACCTTTACCGGGAGGCCTTCAAGTTTCATCTTAATAAATTCAGAATGTTTTGTATAGGCCCCTTTCCTTTCAAAAACCCCGCTTACCTCTATCCCTTTATGAAATTTTTTTATCATCAGTTCGCTTACTGCAGGGGAGGTAAATGAAAATGCCATAAAACGGATTGAGTGTTCAGCTTTCGAAATATTGCTGCAGATAATTTTTTCAACATCATCCTCCGGCGAGAAAAAAGCCTTCAGCATCAGGTCACCGGTTTTAACTGAATTTTTTCCGCGGAAAAATGAGAAGGCTCCATACTCTTTTCTGTTGGCAAAGATTTTATCGTAAAACATCTCCCGGAACTCATCCAGGTATATATGAGCAAGTTCTGCAGATTTAATGAGTACAGCATTGTTGTTGTTTTTGACTCTGCAGTTATCCGTAAGATTAAAGGAACCGGTAAAGACAAACTCTTTGTCAATAACAGCGAACTTGTTGTGCATAAGGCCCGGGCTGTTGTCTTTTACTACAGGGATACCTGCTTCAATCATTGCAGTTAATGCTTTGCCGGAATAATTATCTTTTTCTGTTACAATAGCAATCTTAATCCCCCGATTGTGAGCGGCTATAAATTCATCCGCTATTGTAATTGAGGAAATATCGTAGAATGCGCCGTATACAGATTCCTGAGCCCCTTTGAGTGCATTGATAAGGCCTTCGTCAGGTTTGACTATACCCCTGATTTTTGTATCGGGGGTGGTAAAATATACCTGCCAGGTTTTAACATGATCAGCTGCAATAGCGGAGATGGTTATTAAAGTGAACATAATAATAATTATTTTTTTCATTTTCCCTCAGTCGGGCAGATCTGCAGAAAAGGGGATTCCCGGCTGCAGAGCAGAATAATGCTTCTGACTATTATTACGAATTAATGGGGTTTTTGTCTGATATTTTTATCTTTGAAGGGAATTTTTTTCGAATAATTTCCTGCGGAAAAGATCAGGTTTCTGCGGAAGCAGCGAGTTCCTCTTCTCTGTCTATTACCATGTTTTCGAATTCTGTGTAGAGAAGCTGATCTTCGCTCCCCGGGTGCATTGAGCGCACCTTGGATACCAGTGTTCTGTATGGTGAAATTTTTTTAGGGTCGCCAAGTATGAGCAGAATTCTTTTTATATTTTCCTCATCTTTCTGTATCAGTGCCAGATAGAATTCAAAGGAGTTACGGATATCAAGGAGGGTGCTTCTGTTTTTTGCAATTTCAGGTGGGGCCGGGTCTGCTTCAAGAAGTTCATTGATAAAAAAAAGTATATACTGTGTATCAAGGGGTGAAATGTCAAAATCGAGAAGAAGCTGTTTTAGATTGGAAAGGGCCATTTTCCGTAAATGCATTCTGCAGAGAAATACCGGGTTTTCTGATAGGGTATTTATGTTTATGTATGACATGTCAGATTCTGAATCTGATGAATCAGAAGATTCACTTTTCTGCTGATGTACAGCTATTACTTTTTCCGGTTTGTATTTGCTGATAACTACAGAAAGTTCGGTCTCTGAAATTGAACTGTCAATTATCAGGTAATCAATTCCCAGGTTTGCCTGAACATCTTTCAGCATGGAGGAGTAGCTGCGCTGGTGCTGAATAATAACCGGGATCTGATCTATATCTGTTTCAAGGGGGATAAAATGGTATTTTCTTTTCTTCTCTATAATATTTCTGTATGGAACAATAAGGTTTTTGTTCTGAATTTTAAGGAGTGTGTATTCCCTGTCAAAATCGCGCTCAATATTGAAAATATTCCCCATAAACATTATCATGGGGATCTTGTGGAGAAGGCTTCTCCCCTCTTTATCAGCCGGGATGGAATCACCTTTGCTGTTAAAGACAAGAAACTTCCATGTCTTAAATAATACTTTTAAGGTGTAGCCTGAAGGTGTTCTCTCTTCTGCAAAATCCATTTTCCCCTTTCCTGATAAACTTCAACATTGTAGAATAAGATGCTTTCATCCAATTATAATTTCTTAACTTTTATTTGAAATTAAATACTCTAATATCCCCGCTGTCGAAGGTGCGTGGATATTAAAACAGCATTATTCTACTAAAAGATATATTTTGGAATAATTACTGAATTTAATCAGTAAATTATAATCGGAAATGAGAAATTATTGCAAGCACTAATTTTTGATTCTGCTATGCACATCGGAGTTCAGGGGGCTGAATTTTTTATTAATAAAATACTGATATGCTATGCCGCATATCATTGCAGCATTGTCTGTACATAAAAGGGGTGAAGGGATAATAATTTTTTCATCTCCCCTGCGGTTTTCATTTAGAAGTTCACGGAGACGGCCGTTTGCTGCAACCCCCCCTGCTACTACAAGTCTTTTTATTCCAAGCTCTCTTGCGGAAGAGAAGAGGCGTCTTACAAGAAGCTCAAGGGCGCTCTCCTGGAAACTGTATACAATCTCTGCAGTATCCGCTTCAGGGTTGTTTTTAATATGGTTGATCACTGCTGTTTTAAGGCCTGAATATGAAAAACGTCTGTCGCCCGGATCTGTCATAAGTCTGGGAAAGAAATTTTTTCTCTCCACAGCTTTGCGGGCCAGCTCTTCAATAACAGGGCCGCCCGGGTATCCAAGGCCCAGGTATTTGGATATTTTATCAAAGGCCTCACCCACAGCATCATCAGCAGTTTTCCCGATAAGCTCCATCTCTCCAGGCCCGTTAACCCTGTAGAGGGCTGTATTTCCCCCGGAAATAAGAAGACCCATAAAGGGGTATTGAAGGTTTTCCCCTTCAAGAAAGGGGGCGTAGAGATGGGCTTCCAGATGATTAACTGCAATAAGGGGGATACCCAGGGTAAATGAAATTGTCTTTGCACTTTGAAGGCCTATCATAAGTGAGCCGATAAGGCCGGGCCTGTTTGTTGCAGCAACGTAGTCAAGGTTGCTGAATTCTATCCCTGCTTCTTCCAGTGCGGAGTCTATCAGGGTATTGATTGTTTCAAGATGGGACCTTGAAGCAATTTCAGGGACAACGCCGGAAAATTCACGGTGCAGCTCTATCTGACTGAAAATTCTGTTGGATAGAATAATACTTCCGTTTTTTACAATTGAAGCCGAGGTCTCGTCGCAGGAGCTTTCAAGACCAAGGCCTATTAAAGGCTCAGCATTTTTTATCATGGCTTTATTATTCTGTCAGTTTCTCTATTGCTGTGATAAGCTGGCTGTCAAACTCCAGATCATAGGGGAGGCTTTTGTGATATTTCCCCACTTCTCTTTTAAGAATATAATCTGCAGTTTTTGTGGAAAGATCTATATTCTTCTCTTTAAGAAATTTCCCGAAATTTTTACGTGTTTCGCTGTCGTAGACTGTTCTGGAATTTACAAAGCTGCTTAGAAGCCGGTCTTTACCGATTTTTCTGAGCGCTTCATTTTCACTTTCAGGTATATCAAAATGCTTAACAGCAAAGTCAGGTGAAATCCCTTTTTTATGTATAAGCTCACCGGATGGGGTGTAGTATTTTGCTATAGTTACTGCCACATTAATATTTTTATCAAGACCGTAGGTTTTCTGAACAGAGGCTTTGCCGAAAGTTTTTTCACCTACAAGTACTGCCTTATTATTATCCTTCAGAGCACCGCTGAGAATTTCAGATGCTGAAGCGCTCCCCCTGTTGACCAGGACAACTGTTTTACCTGAATAGAAGAGAGGATCTTTTGATTTGAATACAGATTCAGCCTCCGCGACTGATCTCCCTTTTGTGGAGACAATTACCAGATCTTTTTCAAGAAAGAAATCAGATATCTCTATGGCTGAGCTGAGAAGGCCGCCGGGGTTAAAGCGGAGATCTAAAATTACTCTGTCAATTTTTTTATCATTAAAGAATTTAAGTGCGTGTTTAACGTCTGATGAAGTTTCAGCCCCGAATGTTTTAATCTTAAGATAACCTGCATTATGTTCATCTATTACAGAGTATTCCACACTGTCGATTTTAATAGGGGCTCTCTCTATTGAATAGGTTATCTCTTCATCAATGTTTTCCCTGCGGATTGTTATATTTACCTTTGTTCCGGGGAGGCCTTTTATTTTTTTGATTACATCAGAAAATTCCTTTTCCCTCACAATCTCATCATTCACTTTAGTAATTACATCCCCTGCTTCAATCCCCTCTTTCATCGCAGGTGAATTTTCTATTGGTGTAACTACAATTATATCACCATCCCTTATTGTCACCTCAACCCCGATGCCGACAAACTTCCCTGTTGTCATTTCCTGAAGTTCCCGCGAAGCATCTTCATCAAGGAATCTGGTGTAGGGGTCATCAAGGGAACTGAGCATGCCGCGGATAGCTCCGTAAAAGAGACTTTTGTTTTCAGGCTTATCCACATATTCAGTTGTTACTATCTGAAAAACCTGGTGGAAGTAATCGAGATATTTGTGTGCCGGCTCCTTCACCTCTGCTATGAGTGAAAAATTGATTCCAATGAAAAGGCCCATGGCAAAGGTAATGATAAACAGGTGCGGCTTTCTTTCTGAATTTTTTTTAGACATCTTCTACTCCGGGTATAATTTGTATTGAACAGGTATTATATCTTATACACTATGGGGTGATAACCCGATGGGGTATATTAATAGAACCATTATGTTTATATATTACTTTGTATTAAAAAAGTAATCCTTGTTACCGGTTGTGTCAATAATTATGTATAATTAAATTTTATAAATCCTTCTGTTTTAGTATTATCCCTGCAAAATCAGTTAGAATACGCGCAGTCATCCCCCATACGGTGGTTCCGCAGTAATCATAATAATATACACAGACTTCCTCCCCCTTATGTTCAAATCTGTCGCATTTGTAATACCCTTCGTTGCAGAAACAGGAGAGAGGAACTTCCAGAATAGAATCAATTTCATCTTCACTTAAATTGTACTGGAGAGGGTAATCTGCAGCACCTGCAAAAACATTCACATGAAAACCGGCCAGCGAAATATATTCATCAAACTCCCCCAGGACTTTTATCTTTTCAGGGGGGATCCCGATCTCTTCACAGGTTTCCCTTAAAGCGGTAAAGAGAGAATTCTCATCTTCTGCATCAATGGTCCCTCCGGGGAACGAAACATCCCCCTTATGGGTTGATACTTTATCTGTCCGCATAGTCAGTATTACATGGGGGGAGCTGTTTTTATTAACAAGGAGGATCAGGACAGATGCTTTCCGGTAATCAGCGCTGCTGCAGATTTTTTTCTCTCTTGAGCTTAGTTCTGATTTTATTTTTTCGCAGAATTGATGGAAATCTTTCTCAGATGTGAATCTGATTTCTTCACAGGGTATTTCGCTGTTCATGATTAACTCCCCGGTGTATATAATATGATAATTAATACCACAGAGAGAGCTTATAACTGTCAAGAAGTATTGAGCCGAAAATAATTCAGATTATTCTGAGGAATAATTTTTTTGAGTACGCATAATTCTTGACTAATAGGATATACAGTGGTAATTAACAGTAAAATGAAATTAAGGGGAGTAGTATATGAAAAAGGTTTCTGTTGCAATTTTGTCACTAGTAACGATTATTATGGCTGTATCTTTTTTTACAGGATGCGGTAAAAAGGGCCCTGCAGGGGAGATTAAAATAGGGATCGCTAAAATTGTAGCCCATCCTGCTCTTGATGCTGTTGAGAAGGGGATACAGGATGAGCTTACTGCGCTTGGTTTCACCAATGTCAAGTATGATCTTCAGAATGCAAATGGTGAGATTTCAACTGCAGCATCTATAGCTCAGAAGTTTAAATCTGATAATGTTGATGTGGCTGTGGGGATTGCCACACCTACCTCTCAGGCTCTTGTAAATGCATTGAAGGAGAATGTTGTTATTTATTCAGCTGTAACAGATCCGGTTGATGCCGGGCTTGTATCTTCATTCTCCAGGGGGGAAAAGAATATTACGGGCGTTTCAGACATGACCCCTGTGAAAGATCAGATAGCTTTTTTAATGAAAGTGAAAAATATTAAAAGACTTGGTCATATATATGCAAGCCATGAAGCAAATGCGGTAACCCTTGCTAAAATGGCTAAAGAAGCATGCAGGGAGCTTGGTATAGAATTTGTTGAAACTACTGTTTCAAATTCATCGGAAGTGAAGCAGGCAGCACAGTCTATTGCCGGCAGAGTGGATGCTTTTTATCTCAGCACGGATAATACTGTTATATCAGCCCTCAGCGCTGTTGCGGATGTGGCAAAAACCAATAAAATACCTATTATGTCCGCAGATCCCAGCTCTGCAGAAAAATTTGAAGTTCTTGCAGCATGGGGCTTTGACTATTACAAAATGGGGAGAGCAACAGGGAAGCTTATAGCAAGAATTTTAAAGGGTGAGAAACCTGAATCAATAGGGACTGTATTTATGACAGACCCCTCAGACGTGGATATTCTGATCAATCTTGACGTTGCTAAAGCTCTTGGGCTCACTTTCCCGGATAATGTAATTAAGCAGGCAGGCCGTGTTGTAGAAAACGGCAAGATCAGCAAGAAGTAGCACTATCCTGCTCAGGATCAGTTTTAATCCGCTAATTGAAAATTAATTTTTATGCGGCTGAGCTGTATCTTCAGCCGGCCGCGTAACTGTGCGGATTATCTGAATGACAGCATCCCGGAAGATTGAATGGATATAAACAGATGTTATAATATTCTCCAGGTTGAGAAAAATTCCTCTAACGAGGATATTACCCGCTCTTTCAGGGCTATGGCGCTGAAGTATCATCCTGATAAAAATCCTCAAAGAAAGGACTGGGCCAATGAACAGATGACAACACTGAACATGGCCTATTCCACATTAATGAGCCACAGATTTAAGCAGGAGAATGAGGATACCCGCAGTGAGGAACCGGCCCCTCCGCGGTCCGGGCCTGTAAGGGGAGAGCGGCGGAGTGGACCTGAAAAGAGTTATAAAGACGAGCTTTACGGGCTCCAGGATGATGCAAGAAGGGAATATTTAATTAACAGCTTTATCCGTTACAGGGAGTCTGCCAAGGATGGTATGTACCGCTACTTTCAGTATGGCCTGTTTAATTTTCACAGGCGTGAAGAGAGAAAAAATGTAAAGATTTATAATGAAATGGTGCTGCTTCTCAGAAGAACTTTTCACAGTATAAAAAAACTGAGCTCAATGACAGATGATCCGGAGCTTATAGAGCACTTCGATGTTTTCAGCAGAATGATATTTAATTTTTACAGAGCCTCAGAATGCCTTAATCTTATAGATTCCTATAAAGACAGCTATGAGGTCGATTCTTACAGGATTTATAAAAAAGGTGATGAATCGCTCCATCTGGCACACAAAGAGATTTTTTATGACAGGCATAACAGGGGATTATTTATAAGAGAGAAAACAGTCCCCCATCTTCTTGATTCTGAAAATCTCTTTAAGCGGAATCTTCAGCTCTACTCTGAATCATCATGGGCTGTGGAAACAGGGATTAAGCTTGAGTATGTTCTATCCTTAAAAGCATATATTGAACTTTTTTTTACAGGGGAATAATGCTGCAGAATTATCTGATCCTAATATTAATTTCTATAAATGGCGTTCCTGCAAAAAGTAACTTATTTTGCCACAGAGGATCAGAGACACAGAGAAAGATGAACTAATTATATAGATATATGAAATCGTACATAAATATATTTACAATTTTTTGCAAATATGTATTATTGATTACTAATTTCTATAAAATTCCGTACCTCTGTGACTCTGTGACTCTGTGACTCTGTGTCTCTGTGGCAGACTTTTTGCAGTAGCGCCATAAATATTTTTTAGTGTAAAAATGGGAAATTTTATATCTACGCAGCCTTTGGCGGCGGAGATAATAGGGCATTTATTAATTATAATAAGTTTAGGAATAAATACTGATCTGATTCTATAATAAGCCGGGGTGATGCCATGTTTAATACAGGGGAAGAGGTAAGGGGAGCATGCAGAGGGGGTGAATGGTCATCTCAGACATCGGGGCTGGCTCCCGGTTTTGTTCAGGCGAATCTTGCTGTTGTTCCTTATGACTGGGCATGGGATTTTTTTCTTTTTTCGCAGCGTAATCCTAAACCATGCCCTGTGATTGAAACCGGCGAGCCCGGTTCACCATTCACCAGATTCACCGCTAATTCCGCAGATATCCGCAGCGACCTTCCAAAATACCGCATATATGAACATGGCATACTGACAGGTGAAGTTACTGACATAAAAAATCTCTGGAAGAGTGATTACGTTTTTTTCCTTATAGGATGCAGTTTCAGTTTTGAAGAGGCGCTCCTTTTATCAGGACTTGAAGTAAGGCATATAAGTGAAGGTAAAAATGTCCCCATGTATAAAACCTCGGTTTTATGCAGCAGTGCCGGACGTTTTATTGATACACCCATGGTTGTGAGCATGAGGCCATTTACACCTGACAATGCTATGCGGGCAATTGCAATTACCAGGGAGTATCCCGGTGTTCATGGATCTCCTGTCCATATGGGGGATCCTGATGAGATAGGTATTAAGGATATAAATAAACCGGACTGGGGTGACCCTGTGACAATTAAGAAGGGTGAGATCCCTCTTTTCTGGGGATGCGGAGTAACACCGCAGATGGCTGCAATGACAGCAAAAATTCCTATTATGATTACACATTCCCCGGGGCACATGTTTGTGGGGGACAGAAAGAACCATGAATACAGGATATGATGCTTCAGGTTTAAAAAAGACTGCTCATGCCCTGGAAAGAATAATCCTTCAGGATCCGGGCAGCAGGGGACTTGATAAGTGGGGGATAAAAGGGGGCCTTTTCACAGCTGCTGAATCGCTCGTAAAGGGGAGGAGTATACTTCTGGCAACAGGGTTCTACATTGTATCTGCAGGGGTAATTGAAACAGACGGCCCCCCTGGAGCAGCTGTACTTGCCATGGCGCTGGAGAAGATGGGTATGAGGGTAACCATACTCACTGATGACCATGCTGAAGTGATTATGGAAACCTCCCTGAAGAGTATCGGCTCCATGGCAGAGGTGAGATCGTTTAAATGCGGTGAAACTCCAGATAATGATGATATTCTTGATGATGATACTACACATTTTATAGCACTTGAAAGGCCTGGAAGGTCAGCAGATGGTTTTCATTATAATTTCCGGGGTGTAAATATTTCCAGGTATCTGGCCCCATTTGATGAAGCTTACATTGAAGCACAGAAAAGAGGGATAACCACAATAGCCATTGGTGACGGAGGGAATGAACTTGGTATGGGGGATGTGGGCTCTTCAGTTGATAAGTATGTTGCTCCAGGGAGGGCATTCAGCTGCGGTATTTCAAGCGATATATGCATCTGCGCCGGTGTAAGCAACTGGGCCGGGTATGCACTGGCTGCCATGCTCTCAAGAATAGCAGGGGAGAATCTCATGGCAGATAGAGCGGTCTTTGACGATATGCTGAAGGGGATTGTGAATCTGGGAGCGGTTGATGGTGTTTCAGGTTTAAAAGAAGTTACTGTAGATGGACTTGACCGGTCATGGGAGGAGAGAATATATATGGAAATGTATAAAGCAGCTTCAGGTGAAGACTATATTCCCGGAATGGATTTATGAAAAAGTTGTTTGCTGGTGACTCATGCTTAATCTTTGAGCTTGATAATAAAATTTCTCCGGAAATAAGCTCAAAGGTATTATATATATATGCTAATCTGCGCAGATATATAAGCGGAGATTTCTCCTGCATCACCGATATTGTACCTTCCTATAAATCTGTTGCAATACATTTTAATCCATACTATAATGATATAGAAAAAGTATCCCTGGATATTGAGAAGGAGATCAATTCTCTCCTTGAAAAATATACCCCTCAAAATGAAATGCCCGGATCGAAAAACATTGAAATCCCTGTTGTTTATGATGGGGAAGATCTTGAAAGGATAAGTTCCATGAAGAATCTTCCTGTGAGCAGGATTATTGAAATACATTCATCTGCTGAATACAGGGTTGCCATGATTGGTTTTAAGCCCTATTTCCCCTATCTCCTGGGGCTTGATCCTCTTCTGGCAGTACCAAGACTTGAGAGCCCGAGGAAGCGTGTCCCTGCGGGTTCAGTTGCTATTGGCGGAGAGCAGACAGGGATCTACCCGGAGGACTCGCCCGGCGGGTGGAACATTATAGGGAGAACAGACCCGGAAATTCTTAAAGGGATTAATCCGGGGGATATTGTTATTTTCAGGGGGGTTGGGACACTATGATTACTCTTAATTGCGATATCGGGGAGAGGGGGCCGGACCACCCTCTTGATATTGATCTGATGAATTATATTGATATAGCTAATATCGCATGCGGAGGCCATGCAGGTGATAGGGAGTCTGTGGAGGTTTTCAGGAAAATTGCTTCTGACAGGGGTGTAAAAATTGCCGCTCATCTCTCCTATCCTGACAGGAAAAATTTCGGCAGGGTAACTGTTCAAATGGAGCTCTCTGATCTTCTCAGGTCACTTGATGAGCAGTTTAATCTGCTTGGGGGTGCGGGATCTGTCAAGTTCCATGGAGCTCTATACAATGATTCTGTTACAGATTCCAGGTTAGCATCAGGCCTGGCACTGTGGCTTAAGAGTATGAATATTAAGGAGATTCTTGCGCCTGCTGATTCTGAAATTGCCGCATTCTGCGTAGATGAGGGGATTAGAATAATTGCAGAGGCCTTTGCAGAGAGGCGATATGATTACGATTCCCTTTCAGGAAGGCTTACCCTTGTAAGCAGGAAAGAGGCTCATGCTTCCATTACATCACTACAGGAGGCCCTGGACCATTCCTTTGGAATAATTAAAAACGGAACAGTCAACCCGTATATTGAGGGGAAGCCTCAGCTCCTTGAGGTTCCGCTTAAATGTGACACAATATGTATTCATTCAGATTCAGAAATTGCACTTGATCTTGCAAAGGGGCTCCGGAGTATAATTGCCTCTATGCCGAAAAAGGGATAATTTTAATGCTCAGTTTTCTTCAGAAGGGGCTGTGTATAACCAGAGAAGGGCCGGCTTTCGGCATGCAGCATCGGGGGATTACACCGGGGGGGCCCATGGACCGGTTTTCCTCCATGGAGGGGAATATACTCCTGGGGAATAAACCATGTTCTTCATCTTTAGAAATAATTTTCCCCCCTGTAATAAAGTTTACCGGAGAGGGGATGTTTGTCATAACAGGGGCGCCTCTTGAGGGGTCAGTACTTGAAAGGGGGGGGGAGTCTTTTCAAGTTGATCATAGAAGTGTTTACAGGTTTGAGCCTGAGGATATATTAAAGCCCGGGAAAAGGTCTGCCGGTTTCAGAACCTGTCTCTGCTTCAGGAGCGGGAGCGGGGATATTTCTGATAGTAAAATTGATGCTGTGAATTCACTCAATCTGCGTCCCGATTTTTCCTGGCATCACAGCGGAGGTTTTATCAGGGTAATGGAGGGTCCTGAGTTTGAATATTTAAAAAATCCTGCAGATTTTTTCTCTTCTTTATGGAAAATTTCTGCAGATTCAAACGACATGGGCATGAGGCTTTCATCTAAGTATGTGAGCCTCGAAATGAATACCGGTGATATGATATCAGATGCTGTAGCTGACGGAACAATTCAGCTTACACCTTCCGGGCCTATAATTCTTATGAGGCACAGACAGACACTTGGAGGGTATCCGAGAATTTTTAACTGCATAAGCGCTGATATTGATCTTCTATCACAATATATGCCGGGGCAGGCGCTTAAATTTATTAAAACAGATTTCCATGAAGCAAGGGCTGCGTCTATTGCCGCAAAGGGATTTCTGGATCATCTGATCCTGGAAACAGGGCGGATATATTCAGATTAAAACAGGCTTTGAGCCTGATTTATATAAGGGGTATTGATATGGATATTTTTTATAATAATGGCGAGTTTGTCGATTCAGAAAAGGCTGTAATTTCTGTGAATGATCTCATCGTCCTGAGGGGCTATGGAATATTCGATTTTATGAGAACATATAGCAGGAGGCCCTTCTATCTTGAGGAGCATATTGCCAGGCTTGAAAATTCAGCAAAGCTTATAAATCTTGAATTGCAGTGGAGCAGCAGAGCGATCTTTGACGCAGTTATGGAGACTGTGGATAAAAATCCCCATCATAAGGAAAGCAATATAAGGATAGTCTGTACAGGCGGGATAAGCCCTGACGGGGTAATCCCCCAGGGGAACGGTAAACTGATAATTATGGTTACACCAAAGCATGAGCTCCCTGCGTGGTGGTACAGTGAAGGTGCTTCTGTAATATCTGTAAATACAGAAAGATTTCTTCCCGGCGCTAAAAGCACGAATTATCTCGGTGCAGTAATGGCACAGCAGGAGGCTAAAAGGAGAAACGCGGTTGAAGCTATATACATTGACAGGAATAATAATATTAAAGAGGGTACCACAACCAATATCTTTTTCTTTAAAGGGGAGAGGATGATAACAGGGAAAAGGGATATTCTTTCCGGTGTTACAAGGGGTGTGGTTTTAAAACTCACAGAGAAAGTATTTGAAACCGAGCTCAGGGATGTGCCCCTTGCTGAAATTGAAGATTTCGATGAGGTGTTTATTACCGCTTCCAATAAAGAGATTGTTCCTATAGTTAAGTTTAATGATATAAAAATCGGTGACGGAAAGCCGGGTAAAAACAGTAAAAAGATTATGGAGCTCTTCAGAAAATATACAGATGATTACGGCAGGGGCCTTGTTTAATGATTAAAAATTTTACCGGATCTCCAATCATAGCAGAAATTGATCTTGCTGCTTTTAGACACAACATGGATGCAGTAAAAAAACTGATTAATGAAAAAAGCCGCGTAATAGCAGTAGTTAAAGGTGATGCCTATGGCCACGGTGCTCATGTAATTGCCCCTGAAGCCTTAAAATGCGGCGCGGAGTATCTTGCTGTTGCCAGGCTGAATGAGGCCCTTGATCTAAGAATGGGCGGAATTGATGCTCCCCTTCTTCTTTTCGGCCGCAGTTCACCAGATTACACTGAATACTATTTTAAACATGATATAATAATATCAACCCATTCATTAGAGGCTGCAGCAGGGCTTTCTGATGAAGCTGTAAAGCTTGGCAGAAAACTTCGGGTTCATGTTAAGATTGATACAGGGATGGGGAGACTCGGCATGGTAAATGGACATGAAGCAGATACAATCAAGCGGATAAATGATCTCCCCGGCATAAGGGTGGAGGGGGTATATTCCCACTTTGCCAATGCTGATGCATCTGACAAATCAGATGCAGAATCGCAGCTCCATAAATTTCTGGAAATCAAAGAGAAGGTTATCCCATGTTTTACCGAAGCACCTCTTTTCCATATTGCCAACAGCGCTGCAGTAATGGAGCTTCCTGAATCTCACCTTGATATGGTGAGGCCCGGTATTATGCTCTACGGTCTCTACCCTTCATCAGAGATGGATAGAGAGAGGACCTCCCTTAAGCCTGTAATGTCTTTAAAATCGCAGATAAGCCAGATTAAAAAAGTCCCCCCCCGGTTTCCTGTAAGCTACGGCAGCACCTATGTGACCGACAGGGAGTGTACTATAGCCACAGTCTCTGCAGGTTATGCTGACGGCTACAGCAGGCTCTTGTCCTCCAGGGGTGAAATGCTTGTGAATGGAAGACGCGCGCCGGTTATCGGCAGGGTCTGCATGGATCTTACCATGCTTGATATTTCCCATATCCCCGGTGCCGCTGAAGGGGATAAGGTAGTTCTCTTTGGAGCAGAGGGTGAGGAATTTTTAGGGGCTGATGAAATTGCGGAGAAAACAGGTACAATAAGTTACGAGGTTGTTTCAGGTATAACCTCCAGGGTACCCAGGGCTTATATTAACCGCTGAAAGGGGAGGAGTTTAATAATATCAGTTAAATCAGAAGCTCCTTAATGTGTGTTTTCTCATGGTTCTTGTCCATCATCAGTATTGTTACTTTGTCCCCCTTTTTCATCTTCCCGGCCTTTGCATTTCTGAAAAATGAGTTATAGTATTTAACCTCTCTCCCTTCATGATTAAATGAGAATTCAATGTAGCCGTTTCTCCCTCTCAGGTATACTGAGTTGATTACACCCTCAAAGGGAGTACCCTTTTCAAAGAGATCCAGGAAATACCGGTACCTCCAGATCAGAACAGGTATGCTGAATACTACTGCACCTGCAGTAAAATAGACCAGTGACTGAACTGATCCCGGTTCTGTAGAAAAATAGCTGAATGCACTCCCTGAAAGGGATTCCATAAAGAACATAATTCCCAGTACAACAATAAAAATCAGGGGTATCCTCAGGGCCAGGTTCCCCCATCTGTCCGATCTGGTAATGCTGATGATGGAAGGCTTATCTTTTTCTGTCATACTAATCACTCACGATTGTTTTTATTATCCGGGTAAATATCATTTAATTTTAATTATATAATATCTTTCAACAATAAAAGTTACTTCCAAATCCTTAATTCGGTTATTCTTTTATTACAAAATTGTAAAATATGATTAAAGCCTGAGTATTACTATGCTATTTATAAAAAAAATGGTTTGACTATTAAACTTTTTCTGATATATAAATTTTGCAGCTTTAGTCCGACTCTTTTTTTAATTTAAAACTTATTGTTTCTATTGCGCACTGTCTATCCGCAGCCGGCTTGGGGTTGGAATATATATCGGCAGTTTTTTTCGTAAAAAATATAACCGGAATTTTTAAATAATAAAATTAGGAGGAAAGTTAGTGGAAGCTATTGAGAGTTTTGTGGGTACGGTGAACTCAATTGTTTGGGGTCCATACATGCTGGTGCTTCTTGTAGGAACAGGTCTTTTCCTTACTGTAAGGCTTGGCTTTATGACATTCAGGTATCTCCCCTATGCGTTAAAACTTGTTTTTACAAGACATCAGGATAAGGATTCTCAGGGGGACATCAGTCATTTCCAGTCCCTTATGACAGCACTTGCTGCAACTATCGGTACAGGTAATATTGCCGGTGTTGCTACAGCTGTTACACTCGGGGGACCTGGTGCGGTTTTCTGGATGTGGATAACAGCGCTTGTCGGTATGGCAACAAAGTATGCTGAAGCGATTCTTGCTGTAAAATACAGGATTGTGGATGACAGGGGCGAAATGGCAGGGGGTCCCATGTATTTCCTTGAAAGAGGACTTAACATGAAGTGGCTTGGGATTATATTTGCTTTTTTCGGGGCATTTGCAGCATTCGGCATAGGTAATATGGTTCAGTCAAATTCAGTTGCTGATGCGATCCAGTCTACTTTTAATATTGAGCCTTATATCAGCGGGATTATTCTTGCTGTATTAACAGCTATGGTAATTATCGGCGGTATAAAATCGATTGGAAGGGTAACATCGATTCTTGTTCCTTTTATGGCTGTTTTTTATATACTAGGGGGGCTTGTTATTATTTTTCTGAATATCGGTCAGCTTGGTGATGCTTTTATGTATATTATTAAAGCTGCATTTGCAGGCCATGAGCCTGTTGCTGGTGGTTTCCTTGGAGCGACAGTTGCGCAGGCTATCCGTTTTGGTGTGGCCCGCGGTGTATTCTCAAATGAAGCTGGTTTAGGAAGCGCTCCAATAGCTGCAGCTGCTGCAAAAACCGACCACCCTGCAAGACAGGCTCTGGTTTCCATGACAGGTACATTCCTTGATACAATAATCGTATGTTCAATAACAGGTCTTGTACTTGCAATTACAGGGATGTGGCAGGAGGCGGTTCCAGGGCAGCTTACAGGCGCGGCTCTCACATCTGCCGCTTTTGGAAAGGGCTTAGGAGCAGCAGGGGGATGGATTGTTGCCCTTGGTATTATGCTCTTTGCCTATTCAACTATTTTAGGATGGGCCTATTACGGTGAAAAGTGTGCGGAGTATCTTTTTGGTACAAAGATAATTATGCCTTACAGATTTGCATGGGTAATTGTTGTAGCACTTGGAGCAGTAATGAAGCTTTCATTTGTATGGGATCTTGCAGACACAATGAACGGACTTATGGCAATTCCCAACCTTATTGGCCTTCTCCTGTTGAGCGGGGTTGTAGTTAAGGAGACAAAGGATTTCTTTGAAGGGACATACGCTAAAGAGAAGGCTGCTAAAAAGGCTGCAAAGTAGATTAATGAATAAAGAAAGCCCCGGTTACCGGGACTTTAACTGATAAAATAAATACCCCCGCAAGGGGGTATTTATTATGAAGACTGCTTATTGCAGGATCCAGTGGTTGTTCATCTGCTACTCTATGATTTAAGCCTCTGCTTATTTAATCATTGTTGACAAAATATTATTTTGATTCGGTATAAATTTATTAATTATTTATCAGTAATTATTCCTAAAGATATTTTATAGTGTAATAATGATGTTTCCCATATCGGGGCTGCCCAAAAAGTAATTTCCTTGTCATACCGGCTGTAGCGTAGCGTAATGCCGGTATCTCTTAGGCCTGATTTAATCAGGAGATTCCGGTATTTGCAATAATTGAAGTTGCAAAACCGGAATGACAAATCCCCGAAAATCTGACTTTTGAGACAGCCCCGATATTAGAGCATTTTATTTGAAATAAAAGTTAAGGAATTAACACTGGATTTTTTTATAATAAAGATGCCTTAATAACTCTGTTGTTTTTAGCGGATGAGTAATAATAAGGATTAAAAAAATGGAAACGATACGGATAAATACAATCATTAAAGATGATGGTCATTTAAAAATTGATATCCCCACTCCTTTAGAGGGAGGTGAATTTGAAGTGATTCTTGTGATACAGAAAAAGAATAAACCTGTATCCGGTTACGATTTTTCAGATATTGCGGGAAAATTGCAGTGGGAAGGAAACGCAGTAGATACCCAGAGGGCATTAAAAAATGAATGGGAATAAGTCTATCCCGGATATTGAAATAGTATCTTTCAACCCCTGATTTGCTTTACACGCCCCATGTTTAATTGTATTAAAATACTGCAATCTGACTATTGTTCCATGAACAGGAAATATTTAAGGGCAGTTAATTGAGAATCAGAAATAACATTGACTCCTGAATATATCTTTTTAAATTTAAAGATAAGGTGAAAAAATGATAGAGAATAGTAATAATAAAAAAGTAATAGATTACCCGGCAGAGATAATTTTTAAAGCCGTGTTTAGAAATAAACCTTACACAATGGAGAGTATTAAAACAATTCTTCATGAAAATGAACGTAGTGGGAGTGTAACAAGTAAAGAGAGTTCCGGAGGGAAGTTTATCTCCTACACAATAACAGCTGTCATGGATTCAGAGGATCAGCTGAATAAAATATGTACAGAGGTAACAATGCTTGAAGGATTCATGTCAATGTTCTGATTACTGACTCATTCCTGCTATTGCCCCGGTGCTCCAGGCAAACTGAAGATTAAACCCCCCGCTTTCTCCGTCAATATCAAGAAGCTCCCCTGTAATATAGAGGCTGCTGATAATTTTAGATTCCATGGTTAAGGGATTTATCTCATCTGTTGCAACACCCCCGGCAGCAGCTACAGCTTCCTCAAAGCCCCGCGGTTCCCCTGGCTTAAGTCTCATATCCATAAGGGTGTGAGCAATTTTAAGCTTTTCATCATCAGAAAGACTCCCTGCTGTTCTCTCCGGATTTATTCCTGCAATTTCAAGTATAACCTCAGGAACACGCTCCTTCAATATTCCAAGGAGGCTGAAAGCTATTTTTTTGTTTTTGTCAGCCCAGAGTCTGTTAAGGATGGAGAGAAGAGTCTCCATATCTGTACCGGGGAAAAGGTTTATGGAAATCTGCGGAGATTTATTGTTAAGCAGAAGTTCATTGGTTTTCCTGGACACTTTAAGTGAGGCAGGGCCGGAAATACCGTAACCGGTAAAGAGGAGTTCATCAACTGCCTCAGAAACGGTTTCACCATTAAGTAATGTCTTTATATGGCAGTCATGCTTGATACCCTGGAGTCTATGGAGCGGCTTATATGGTATGTTAATGGGGAGTATTACAGGGAATGGCTCGTAGACCTTATGCCCTAAAGATTCTGCCAGATGGTATCCTGATCTTGAGGCTCCGCTTGCAGGATGTGCGCAGCTGCCGCAGGCGAGAATTACAGAGTCGAATTCATGCTTTTCACCCCCGCCTGTAATAACCTTAAACCCCTCCCTGCCGGTAACAATGTTATCGATTCTCCTGTGAAGGTTCAGCCTTACATTCCGCTTTGTAAGCTCGTATGAAAAGACCTTGGGAATAATTGAGGACTGAAGCGATGCAGGGAAGAGCTTCCCATCCTTCTCCTCAACAAATGGTATCCCTATGGAGCTGAAAAAAGCCTCTGTCTCCCTGAGGCCGAACCTTTCCAGTACAGCATGGGCAAAACCTCTGTCCCTGCCATGATACCTGCTGCTGTCAGGAAACCTGTTTGAAATATTGCATCTGCCGTTCCCTGTGACAAGGATTTTCCGCCCTGCTTTTTTCTGCTTCTCAAAAACAGTTACACTGCATTTTTCAGAAGCAAAAAGGGCGGCAGTAAGGCCCGATGCGCCTCCTCCGATAACAGCAACTTTTTTTTTATCCAATGAGAATCTCCGGCAGGGGCATCCTATTTTCTCCTGGCTTCCCAGTTGTCCTGTGCGCCAAGAAACCTGTAGTATCCTCTTATAAGGGTACCGTCTCCTGAGAAGATGCCGTAAAATTCCTGGGTAAAAAAGGCAGTGCCTCCGTAACGCTCCAGCTCCTCTTTTGTTCTGATAGATCTTACAAAGTATATGCGGTCATTATTGATCCTGAGATTTTTAAGAGGCTGTGGAATACCGTTCCCCCAGTTATAGAATTTCAGGGTTCCGTGGAATTTTCCATCTATTACGTCAATTTTAAGCTCCCCTTTGAACGGGCCCATGGACACATCAAAGGTGCCGGCAGCTGACTTTATATCTTTAACACCGCTCTCTTTAACACTGTTCCCCGGTATTAGAATCTCACCTGTTTTACCTGTGTCTGCGGTACCTTCTGCAGGGGTACCATCGAGCTTTACCTTTTTCCCGGAGCAGGATGAAAGAAGTGATAAAGATAGTATGGTAATTATGATAACAAAAAGTTTTATTTTCATGGTTTTACCCCGGAGAATTAAAGAGGGTTTGAATTCATAATCCCCTCTGTACAATGAATCTGCTAATAGAGCGGCTTGTAGTCAAATTTGTGCATAGCGTTAATAAACCTTACAGTGTGGGTCTTCTGTCTTATTACAATGGAGCTTGTTTTTGCCCCGCCGGAAAAAAACTGTACCCCTGGAAGTAGAACCCCGTCAGTTATCCCTGTAATTGAAACAAGTATATCTTCAGATTTTACAAGATCCCTGATTTTATATACCTTCTCCGGGTTCCCCCTTCCAAGATTTTCCGCAATGGTTTTTTCAAAATAATCGCTGTAATAAACCTTTGTCTGCATATCGCCGCCAAGACATTTAAGTGCAGCTGCCGCGATTACCCCCTCTTTTGCTCCCCCCACACCGAGAAGCAGATCTATTGAGGCGTCATCAACCGCAGTGGCAATTGCTCCTGAAATATCTCCGTCAGTAATAAATTTAATCCTGGCTCCGGTTTTTCTTACCTGCTCAATTATTTCAACATTCATTTCCCTGTCCAGAACACAGACAGTAATATCTTCGATGTATTTCCCTTTAGCTCTGGCAACCCGTTTTATATTGATGTCAGGGGACTCATTGATATCCACAACCCCTTTAGCCTCAGGGCCGACCGCAATTTTGTGCATAAGGCAGGGGGGTACTTTAAGGAAGGAATTTTTCCCCCCTACTGCCACAACGGAAATGGAGTTATGCCCCCCCATTGCGCAGGTTCTTTTCCCTTCCAGCGGTTTTGAGGCAATATCTATAGGCGTTCCTGTACCTGTACCGGCCTTCCTTCCGTCATAAATATTGAGATTTTTATTTGCAGCACCAATAACAATGGTTCCATCTATTTCCAGAGTATCTATGATTTTCCACATAGCCTCATCAGCAGCTCTGTAGCAGAGATCATCATCCCCTTTACCCATAAACCTGGCAGCACTGAGCGCCGCGTATTCAGTAAGCCGTACAGCCTCAAGAGTAAGATTTCTACTCATAATTACCCCGGTTGAATTAACGTGAATAAAGACATCCTAACTTCATGAGATCATATTTTCAAGACATTTTCATGTGAGAGGAAATTCCAGGGGTACTGAACTGCTCAATCCCCCCGGCTGCGTTGCATCCGACCCCCTTAATAAGGGGGTTTGGTTTTTCCCCCCCTTTTTTTAAGGGGGGTTAGGGGGGATATTAACAGGATTATTAATATTTTCAAGAAATTTTAATAATGATCTTCAGTGAATTGATGGATAAGAGGTAAAAGCTAAGATTTTAATTGACTATTAAGCTGTTGTATTATAATATTATGCGACATAATCGGGAGAATAAATTTTCCTCTGTATAACAGGGTCCCGGCTAAAAAAACTCAGGAGAAGCCTGGTGAAAAAAACTATTCTCATAATCGGCGGCGGTCTTTTACAGGCACCATTAATTTCTACTGCAAAGAAGATGGGGTGTCAGGTTATAGTTACAGATTATAATTCTGAAGCTATTGGTATGAAGGACGCGGATATTCCGATTGTTATGAGTACAAGGGATATACAGGGCTCAGTGCGGATAGCGAAGCAGCAGAACGAAATAACCCCGATTCATGCTGTGCTTACAGCAGGGACAGATGCTTCAATGACAGTTGCAGCTGTTGCCAATGCCCTTAATCTTACAGGGATAAAGTTTGAAGATGCTGAAGCAGCCACTAATAAAATAAAAATGCGCATGAGGTTCAAGGAACATGGGGTTCCATCCCCTGCATTTCTCCCTATCTGGACCCTGGCTGACGCGAAAAAAGCCTGTAAAATTCTCGGTTTCCCTGTTGTTATAAAACCCTCGGATAATATGGGGGCCAGGGGTGTAAGAAAAATAGAGAATGCCAATGAGCTTTCAGACGGATTTCAGTTTGCCAAGGGGGCTTCACCCAGCGGCGAGATTCTTATAGAGGAATTTATGGATGGGCCAGAGCTTTCCATAGATGCAATTATTTATAACGGTGAAATTACTATTACAGGGGTGGCAGATCGAATTATTGAATACCCCCCTCATTTTGTTGAAACCGGTCATAGTATGCCATCATCTCTCCCTGAGGATACGCTTAAGCAAGCCTGTGATATTATGAAAGCAGGGATAAAGGCTCTGGGTCTTAATGTGGGCGCGGCAAAGGGTGATATTAAGATTACTCAAAAAGGGGCAATGATAGGGGAGCTGGCAGCCAGGCTTTCAGGCGGGTTTATGTCCGCCTATACATACCCTCTTGCAACAGGTGTTGATTTAATGAGGGCAATGATAGAGGTGGCTCTGGGGCAGGAACCGGGTAACCTGGACCCGGTGATAAACCGTGTGGCAATTGAAAGGGCAATTATTCCTAAACCGGGGATAGTAAAATCGATCAGCGGTCTTGAAGAGGCTTTGAAGGTGCCCGGGATTGAGGAGATATTTCTAAACATTAAGGAGGGGGACAGAATTAATGTACCCACCTCCAATGTGGAGAAGTCGGGGAACATTATAGCCACAGGGAAGACCCTGAAGGAAGCTGAGGCTGCTGTTGCAGCGTGTATGAAACTCCTTGTTGTGGAAACAACCAGTGATCCTGAGATTACAATGAAGAATATACATGCTGCTGCAAGGGAGAAGTTTAAAAAGATATGTTATGTGTGTAAAAACTGCGACGGCAGGGACTGCCCCACAGGTGTGCCGGGCATGGGGGGCGCTGGAACAGGGGAGTCGTTCCGCAGAAATATTGATTCCCTGAATAACTTTAAAATAATTACAAGGCTTATAAGGGAGCCATCCGCCCCTGATACTTCTACTGAAATTTTCGGGAAAAAAATATCAATACCTGTAATGGCAGCCCCAATAACCGGTTCTGTGACAAACATGGGGGGAGCCATTGACGAGCTCGATTACAACAGGGCTGTAGTGGCAGGGTGCAGAAAAGCGGGTACTCTCGCTTTTGTGGGCGACGGTGCAACACCTGAAAAATATAAAATAGGGCTTCAGGCCATTAAAGAGGAGGATGGCTGGGGTATTCCGATTTTTAAACCCCGTATGGATAATAAGGAAATTATAAAAAGGCTCAAGGCATCGGAGAAGGCCGGGGCCCTTGCTGTTGGTATGGACATTGATGCTGTTGTTTTTAAAACCATGGTTATGAAAAATCAGGCTGTGGCGCCAAAGAGTGTAAGTGAGCTTAAGGAGCTTAAAGCTTCCACAAATCTTCCATTTATTTTAAAGGGTATAATGAACCCCAGAGATGCTGTGCTGGCATGTGAGGCGGGGATTGACGCAATCATTGTATCAAATCATGGCGGCAGGGTGCTTGATCAGATGCCGGGCACAATGGATGTGCTCAGAGAAATTGCATCTGCAGTGGGGGATTCAATTATTATAATAGCAGACGGCGGTTTCAGAACCGGTGTGGATATAGTTAAGGCCATGGCCCTGGGCGCGCGTTATGTGCTCATAGGGAGGCCTGTGGCAATTGCAGCTGTAGGTATGGGTGTTGAGGGGACTGCCTTTTACATGGAACAGATAAAACAGGAACTGCAGAAGGCCATGGTCCTTACAGGGTGCACCTCTGTTCATGATATATCTGAGGAAATAATCAGGGAGATCAGGTAAGGGGTTGTTGGAACAAGGAGCTGAAGCTTCCTGTAACGGGATTTTTCTGCTGGAAAGGGTTAAGGCTCTGACCCTCCTTCAGCTTCCCAACCTCTCCTAAACCCACAAAACAAGCCTTTTCCTGTAGGCATCCTCGTAATAGAGAAATTTACCAACACGTTCTGCAAAGTTTTTCCCTAACTTTAAAAAATACTCATGCAAAGTAAATCTAAGGGGAGAAGCAAAATTTTCGTCAAGGTAGCAGTTTATAAAACCTATTTCATTTTCACGGGGATCCCTGGAAAGACCTTTTCGCACGGGATTATAGCCGATATACCATAACAGCCACAGAAGGTATTCTTCAGGATTGTCAGATTCCTCAATGA
>Ga0334882_1000288_pt1 | contig 86583 bp, 87 predicted proteins | sample GraSluR1_MG_5_FD_207226 | JGI IMG/M metagenome (GOLD analysis project Ga0334882, IMG submission 207226) | Sludge microbial communities from methane-producing bioreactor in Wageningen University, Netherlands - Granular Sludge_15_04-R1 | ecosystem: Engineered > Bioreactor > Anaerobic >... | reverse complement strand
TCTTCGGTTGCGTTCCGAGGGGGAAGATGAAGCGCTGCTCGGATGGAGTTGGCTGGGGAAAATTCCTTCAGGTGCCCGCCCGCCGCGGGCGGGTACCTGAGTAGTTACCTGAAATCTTAAATCTTAATGCCTGACCCCGATGGGAGGATCGCGATTGCGTTTCGCGGGGACGGCGATCTAGGCTGGGGGAGTGAAACACCGACGTGCAATTCTGGGACTGGGGGTCCTCTTGACCCTGGTGGGCGGGAGCATCTGGCGCCAATCACCACGCCAGTCGCAGCCACCGCCGCCCGAGGAAGCCCCACTCCGGGAGCATCCCATCTTGGCCGCCGTGACCTCAGCCCATCCGGATGGACTGGATGCCGCCCTGCTGCTGCCGCTGCGAGAGCCGCCCCATCCCCGGGCGCCTACCCATCCGGACCTGCGACTACTGAACCAGGGGCACGCCACCGAAGAAATGGTCGATGAGCTGTTCGCGGCCGGCATCCGCCATGTGCTCCTGCACACCGGGGATTATACCCCCGAGGACTCGCCTTTTCCCGGCACGGCTACGCTTCGCGCGCTCACCGGGCATCGGCGATTGGCGGGTTGGACGGACGACGGCCAAGTCTTCGCTTTTCGCATCTTACCCGCACATCCGGTCGGCAATGTTCCGCAGCCCAATTGGCGCGAGGACCTCTACGCCACGCGCCAGCACTGGCAGTGGGATCCGCCGCTGGACATTTCCCGGGACAGCTCCTTTCCCCTGCCGCTTTCCTCCCCCCTGGCCTCTGCACCTCAGCGTCGTTATCTCTTGAAACTGGCTCCCGGCTCCACCCGTCCCCTGGTGATTCCACCCGGCCGTCAAGGGACAGCCAGCCTGACGCATCCGATTCCCGGGCTGCCGGAGTGGGTGCAGGCCGAATTGCCCCATCCGACCGGCGGACGGATCCATGCCGTCTCCGGCCCGGTCACGCTGGAACGCGCCCTGGTGACGGCGGGCGACCTGCCGGCCCCCGGTCCCGATGGCGTCATCCATATCGCGCCGGCCCTGCTGTTCCACGCCGGGCGAACTTCGCCCGGAAGCCCGGCGGTGCGGTTCGACCCGGAACTCGTTCCAGCGGGCCGGGCCCTTCAAGGCCCGAATCTACCCCTGCCACCGAGCGTCTACGATATTACCCTCTCCTACGCCGTCCGAGACCGCACCAACGGCCCGGCGGGGATTTTCCGCGTGGCGACCTTCCCGGACGGCGTCACGCTGGCGGAAGCTCTCCTTGATCCCGCGACGAATACGCTCGTTCTACGCGCGTTGCGGCTGAACGACGCGCCCATAACCTTCGAGTTCGACTACTCTGGAACCACCGCGGTGCTGCTGCGCGAAATTCGCCTGGCTCCCGCCACCATTCGCCTGCAGCCAGTGAAACTGGATTAGGCCAGCGTATTCGGACGCAGCGGCCTTTGCGATTGTGCTCACCACACGGATTTCCTAGACTGCCGGGCATGATGAAAACCGCCTATTGGGCCTCGCGAATTCTGGCGTATTTGACCTGTATCGGCGGCGTGGCGCTGCATGTGTATCATCAGGGCGATCCCCGCGCCGCAACCTATGCCCTGCCCCTAATTGGAGTGGGCTTTATCCTGTTCTTCGTCTCCTACGCCATCCGGGCCTGGATCCGCTTTGCACCGCGCTCCACCCCAGAACCGAGTCGTCCGGACGCGCTTGAATCCCAAAAGCCCGAGTAACTACTCAGGTCGCCGCCCCAGGGCGGGCGGCGACCTGGTATGGATGGGGTGGAGAGCACCCAAGCACGTGGGCGGTGCCGTCCGGCGTGGGACGTAGCTCTGTTGGGTACCTGAAGAATGCGCGGACCAGAAGTCCACGCCACGGTATTTCCTCAAGGCGGCCGGTAATGCATGAAACCCTCTGAGGAATGTGATAGTTTCGTGTCCATGGCCAATTCCTATTCCATTGGAACGATCTTCGGCATTCCGATCCGGCTGCATATTACGCTGCTGATCTTTCTGCCGCTGTTTGCGCTTGGCCTGGCGCCGATGGAGGGACTCAGCGGGCTGTTCTATGGCGCCCTGGGAGCGGTTGGGCTGTTTGCCAGCGTGGTCCTGCACGAAGCCGGCCACTCGCTGGTCGCCCGCGCCAAAGGCTCGCGGATCCTGGAAATCCTCCTGCTGCCGATCGGCGGCATGGCGCGCCTGGACCGGATGCCCCGTCGGCCCATCGATGAAATCCAGACCGCACTCGCCGGACCCGCCGTCAGTTTTGCCCTGGGCATGGCCGGGTTATGGTTCGCCCCGGCCATCCGCCTCATCAATCCCGTCCTGGCCTTCATGGTGGCGGCGCTGGGGCGCATCAACATCATCCTGGCGATCTTCAACCTGATCCCGTCGTTTCCCATGGACGGGGGGCGGGTGTTCCGGGCGGTCCTGACCCCGCGGCTGGGGCGGCTGCAAGCCACTCGAATCGCCGCCAAGCTGGGGCGCGGCATCGCATGGGTGTTCGGCATCTTCGCCGTGCTGCCCTTGCTGCAAGGCCGCGGCATCCACTTCTCACTGCTCCTGATCGCCTTTTTTGTGCATCAGGCGGCCGGGGCCGAGGCCCGCATGGTCGAGCATGAAGCCGCCTTTGCCCGGCAACGCGCCCAGATGGGCGGACTGTGGCAAATCCCCGACTCCGAAGTGGAAGTCGGGCCGCCCCCCTATGCCCGGCCCCGACCCGATCCGCGCACGGCTACCCGCGGCATTTTCGACAACCTCATCGACCCCTGGCGATAGAACGGGACCCAAGGGGTCAGTCCCGTATTCTAGTACTGATTCCTGTCCGTGCTGCCGCCTATGGATAGATGATCATGATTTCACCCTGGGAAATGGCTTCGGCCTCTTCCAGCGTGATCCAGCGTTCCGCGAATTGCGGTCCCCACGAATCGGACACGGCGAGTTCGCGCGTGGCCGCGTTGTAGCCGATGATCAGGCAGACATGGCCCCGCGTGGGATGGACTTGAATCCGCCGGGCCGTCCGGCGAACCGCCGAGAGGCGCTGCGACCATTCGGGCCAGTCGGTGATGGCGGACCGTTCGCGCATCCGCCGGCTCAACTCCCGGTCGACGGACGGCATGGAGTACATGGCCCAGATGACTGGGAGCCCGTCCTCGATGAAGGCGGCGATGCCCCGCAACGTCAGCCGGCCGCGTTCGACGCGAATTCGGCGACCGTGACGCCGGACAAGGTCCCGTGCGCCGTCGGAGATGGCCTTGGTGTTGGTACCGCCGCCGAAGCCGGTCTCGCCGGCCATGGCCAGCACATACATGTCGGCCGGGATCCCCATGTAGCGCAAGGCCCGCTCCCATGTGGCCGGAACGCAATAGCCCTTCGGCCCCTGGTTGACCATCGGCAAGTCGCTCAGAATCACATCGCCGTTGGCCCGCCGCTGGATGCGGGACGCCAGGGTTTGCTTCAGGTCCCGGCGCGGGATGCGCTCGATGCCGGATTGGTCGATCGCGCTGGACGCCACGATGCGGAGGCTGACGTATTCATCCCGGGGCGCGGCCAGCAAGAATGAATGGCCCTCCCAATCCCAGCGACGAACGGATTCCGAGGTCTGGCGCGAATCGCCCATGCGCGTGGAGATGGGTCGGCCAAAGAGATCGGTCAGGGTATCGGTGAGGGCCCGCGCATCGGCGCGGATCAGGCGCTTGTAGTCCCGCTCGGGTTGGCGCAATTCGCCCACCGCATAGGGAACGTCCCCCTTGTTGGCAAAGATAAAGGAAAGGGAAATCGGCCGGTCGTCTTCGGCGTGCAGGGCCATGGCATAGGCCCGGCGGCCGAAGACCGGCGCGGAATGCCGGGGATACAGCCGATAGCTGGAAGACGTCGAGGTTTTCGACTCCAGGGGCCAGCCGAGCCGTTGCGCCACGTCGTCGGAGTCCTCCTCCCACAACGACCCGCGGCCCCATAGCGGAAGCCCCGCGGCATGGTTCAGCCGGGCATGATCCGGGTTCGGATCAGGGCCGCCCGTCCCAAGCGCTTGAGGCGGCGACATCACGGCCATCCATCCGGCCAGGCCGATCGGAATACAAAAACGTCTCATCGGATCGATGCCGAAGTGTCCCATACTGCGCAAGTGAAGCCAAGCCCCGGCGGGCTTCATGTGGACGGCATGCGGAATGTTTTGCCGCTGGCGTCTATCGCGGTAATGGAATCGGAGAGAGAGGGATTCGAACCCCCGTCCCGCTTGCGCAGGATCCGGTTTTCAAGACCGGCGCGTTCGGCCACTCCGCCATCTCTCCGCGTTTGGTCCCCCCAACGTTAGCGCATGGACGGCCTATATGCCAAGCGGCGAAAATCGCCCTAGAATGTCCAGCGGCCGCCGAGACCGAAGAAGGGATCATCCACATAAGCAAATTCTCCGTAGAAGGAGAATTCGCGGGTCAGGTTGAGAATGGCGCCGATGGCAAATGCCAGATCGGTATCGTCCGAGGTGGCTTTCACACCGGCTCTCTTGGCTTCTTGATCCGTGAAATTCAGGCCGATGAAGACATAGGGGGAGAACAGGCCGACTTCGCGGCTGACGAGGGCGCCGCCGGTGAAGGCGTTGGCGGTGGTGTCGCCGCCGCCGTCCAGGTCAAAGGCGGCATAGCTCCAGCTTGCGCGCAGGGCGATGTCGACCGGGCTGTCCTTGAGGGGCAGGGTGAACTTGCCGCCAAGCTGGGCGGCCAAACCGATATCGCCGAAATCCGGATCGATGGCCCCGAGATCGGCAAAGAACGCCAGCCGCCCGATGGGTGCGAAGGACAGGCGTCCGCCGTAGAGGTTGAAATCATCGCCCAGGACGGCTCCCGCGGAGACTCGGGTTTCACCGGCCACTGGCGAAACGGCGCTATCGGCAACCGGCAGCCCGGCAAACTGGGCGCTGGCGGATAGTGAAATCGCGACGACACAGAGGAACAGCAGGCATTTTTTCATGAATGAACTCCTTATCCCGGCGAAGGCCGGCATACATTTGTTATACGGGGGGCAGTATACCGCACCATCCCGGGCATTGCCATTCGACTATCAACCAATTATCAATCCATCAGGGTTCGATCTCGATGCCGTGGCGTTCGAGCAGGGAGCCCTCGGCGAGGGCCAGGGTGGATAGCTGGCGGTTGTAGTCCGCCAAGGCCTGGATTTCGGCATTGCGCGCGGAGGTCAGATCGCGCTGAAGCTGCAGAACCACGAAGCTGGTGCTGCGCCCGCTGTCGAGTTTGCGTTGTTCGGCCGCGAGGGCTTCTTCGGCGTATTCGCGCGCCTCGCGGGTCGCCTGGACGCGCTCGAACCCGGTCTCGACCGCCGCCACGGCATTGTCGACTTCGACCAGGGCGTATTCCTCGGACTGGCGCAGTTGCAACCGCATCTTGTCGGCGGTGTCGCGGCTTTGCCGGAACCGCTGCCGCGCGGTGCGGTTGCCCAGGGGAACGGAAAACGTCGCGCCGAGGCTCCAATAGGGCTCGTCGCCGGATCCGATGCGATCGAGGGAACCGGAGTAGTCATCCTCTGAGCTGGCTACCCAGCCGGCGCTGCCGACGAGTTCCAACGAAGGCAGGACCTGGTTGCGCTGCAAATCGACCGTCAGCCCCTGGCGTTCCAGCGCCATCCGCGCCTGGCGCAGATCGGGTCGGTTTTCCAGGGCGCGATCGCCGCTGATCACGGCATCCACCGCGACCGGATCGGCTTGGAGATCGCCGATCGGCACGAGAGTCTCGGCGCGATAGACGCGGTGGTTGGCAAAGAGCAGGGCTTTCAGGCGATTTTGGGCTTCGGCATAGGTCCGTTTGGCAGAGCTGAGGTCGGCGCGCGCGGCGGCGGCCTGGCTTTCGGCCTGCTTTTCATCGAGAACCGACAGGGACCCGATCTGGACCCTGCGGCGGTTGTCCTCGTAGAGCCGGGTGGCGAGGCGAACGGCCTCTTCCTGCACCCGGATGGCCTCGCGGGCCTGGATCAGCGCATACCACGCGGTCTCGACCTGCCCGACCACCTCTTGCAGGCGGCCTTCGAGCTGAATGGCCGCCTCGGCGGATTGCTGGTCGGCGATGTTGACGCGCGTACGGACATCATCGGTACGAAAGCCCTTCAGCAGGGGCTGGGTGAGGGTGAGCCCCGCGCTGCCGCTGCTGGTATCGAAGGGGTTGCTCTCGCGGATGCCGCTGGATTCACCCAGCCGTCCGCCAAGTTCATAGCGCAGCCCTCCGAGCGAAGTCGCCCCGGACACGGATGTCCGCCAGGTATCGGCATCGGATTCCGAACGCAACCGCCCCTCCTCGCCCTGGGCACCCAGGGATTCCTCGCGCCGGCGCTCGGCGGCAAGGGACAGGGTCGGATCATAGCCCCCGCGTGCGGCAAGGCTCTCCCGCTCCGCAATCCGCCGGGTGATCTGTTCGATCTGCAGGTCCAGGTTGTTCTCCAGCGCCAACTCGACGCACTCGGGTAGAGTGATGTTCCGCACGGCTTCCTCCCCGGCCCCCGCGGAAAGCGAAACCATGACCAGCAAGACCAACCGCCACGCCCCCCCCCCACGGGCTTGTCCTGCGGGTGAATCAGATCCCCTGACCTCTGACCTCTGGCCTCTGTTGTCATGCTTACTCATATCGCAGTGCCTCGATGGGATCCAGCCGGGCGGCCTTCCGCGCGGGATAGAAGCCGAAAAAGATGCCGATGACGGCGCTGAACGCAAACGCCATCACGACGGACTCTGGAGAGACCAGGGTATTCCAGCCAAACTTCAAGGAAACGGCGCGGGCGGTGGCGTAGCCCAGGCCGATGCCGATGATGCCGCCAACGATGCTCAGCACGACCGCCTCCACCAGGAATTGCAGCAGGATATCGCCGCCGCGTGCGCCCACCGCCATGCGGACACCGATCTCGCGCGTGCGTTCCGTCACGCTCACGAGCATGATATTCATGATGCCGATGCCGCCCACCAGCAGGGAAACCCCCGCGATCGCCCCGAGCAGGATCGTCATGGTCTGGGCGGTCGAGGTCGCCATTTCCAGCATGTCCTGCATGTTCCGGATGATGAAGTCATCCTCCTGCCCCTCCGGAATGCGGTGCCGTTGGCGCAACAAGGCCGTGATCTGGTCCACCACCTCCGGAATTCGCTCCGCACTTTCGGCCTGCACGGAAATCGCCCGAAACGCATTCTCGCCGGTCAGCCGCACCATGGCGCTTGTCCACGGCACCAGCACCATGTCGTCCTGGTCGCGCCCCATCATGTTCGCGCCTTTGGCCCGCAGCACGCCGATCACCTCGTAGGGCGCATGCTGAATGCGGATCATCTGCCCGACCGGATCGCCCCCTCCGAACAGGTTGGTGGCCACGGACTGCCCCAGCACGGCCACCTTGGCCGCGGCGCGGACTTCCGCCTCGGCGAAGTGGCTGCCCCCTTCCAGCCGCCACGCGCGCACCGCGGGATATTCCTCGCTGACCCCATAGACCGTTGTGTTCACGTTCTGGTTGCCGGCCGCCACCTGCGCACTGGCGCGAACCTCCGGGGAGGCCCCCGCCAGTCCGGAGATTTCCTGCCGGATGGCATCATAGTCCTGGCGGGTCAGCGAGACGCCGCTGCCGAAGCCCATGTGCACGCGCCCGCTGCGCGCCGCGCGGGAGATGATCATGACCATGTTCTGGCCCATCTGTTCGATGCTTTCGGCCACCTGCGCCTTCGCGCCGGTGCCGATCGCCACCATGGCAATGACGGCGGCCACGCCGATGATGATGCCCAGCATGGTCAGGCCCGTGCGCAGGAGATTCCGCCGCAGCGCCCGCAGGGCGATGGTCCAGGTCGCGGAAAACTTCACGGGCGCTCCTCCATGGCCACGCCATGCCACCGGGCCAGTTCGTCCGCGGCATCCAGCCGATTGGCGACGGGCCGGTCAGAGACAATCTGCCCGTCGCGCATGACGATCTCGCGCCGGCAGTAGCGAGCGATGTCCGGCTCATGCGTCACCATCAGGATCGTCATGCCCCGGCGGTTCAGGTCCTGGAAGATGGACATGATCTCGATGCTGGTGCGGGTGTCGAGGTTTCCGGTGGGCTCATCGGCCAGTAGCAGGGCCGGCTGATTCACCAGCGCGCGGGCAATGGCCACGCGCTGCTGTTGACCGCCGGACAACTGGCTGGGGGCATGGCCCGCGCGGTCGGCCAGGTTCACCTGCTCCAGGGCCGCGTGGGCGCGGCGGCGCAGCTCGCGCCCGCCATGACCCGCCGGCGAGTACAATAGCGGCAGTTCCACATTTTCCAGCGCCGAGGTGCGCGACAGCAGGTTGAACCCCTGGAAGACGAATCCCAGCCGCTGGTTGCGCAACCGCGAGAGTGCGCCCTTGGAAAGCGAGCCGACCTCCTCCCCATCCAGCACATAGCGTCCGGCGGTTGGCCGGTCCAGGCAGCCGATCAGGTTCATCAGCGTGGATTTTCCCGATCCGCTCGCGCCCATCACGGCCACGAATTCTCCCTTGGCCACCGACAAGGTTACGTTACGCACGGCATGCACGGCCACTTCGCCGGACGGGTAGACCTTGTCCACACCTTCCAGATGGATGACGGGTTGCGCGTCCATGGCCATTCGGTTCAACGCATGCCCCGGCGCGGGGGAGTGGGCATGAAGGGCGAGGTGCCGGTGGCGCGCGCCCGATTGGCCGATTCCGTCGCCGTCTGGATGCCCGTCACGACCGACTCGCCTTCCTGCAGTCCCGGGCCCAGCACTTCGGTCCAACTGCCATCGGTGATGCCCAGGACCACGTTGCGCGCATGCAGGATGCCCGGCTCGGTCATGACATACACCGTTCGCTGTTCCGGCAACGATTCTTCCCGAACACGCCCTCCCCGATCCCGGCCCTGTCCGCGACCCCGGCCCGACGTGGCCGCGGGCGGGCGTTCCGCCGGATCCGACGGGGCCTCTGCCGCCGCCCCCTCCGCCGACGGCCCATCCGGCGCCTCCACCACGGCGACATCGTCCGCGGGACGGAAGCGCAGCGCCGCGTTGGGCAGGCGCAGGACGTTGTCGCGCCGCGCCGTCACCACCGCCGCATTGGCGGTCATGCCGGGGCGCAGCCGCAGGTCGGCATTGTCCACATCCACAATCGCAATGTAGTTAACCACATTCTGAACCGTGACCGGCTCGAAGCGCACCTGGCTGACGGTTCCGGTAAACGTTCGCGCGGGATAGGCGTCCACCGTGAACGTCACGCTCTGGCCCTCCTCGACGCCGCCGACATCGGCCTCGGAAATCTGCGCCTCGATGCGCATCTGGCGCAGATCCTGCGCCAACGTGAACAGCGTCGGCGCATTCAGGCTGGCCGCGACGGTCTGGCCCACATCCACGGCGCGTGAAATCACCACGCCATCCATCGGCGAAAAGATCGTGGTCTTTTCCAAGTCGACCTGCGCCTTGCTCAGGCTGGCCTCGCGCATCCGCAGCGACGCCCGCGCCTGCGCCAGGGAGGCCTCGGCCTGATCGAAGTCGGCCTGGCTGACGAGGTCCAGTTCGCGCAGCTCCCGGGCGCGCTGGAAGTTCGCCTCGGCCAATTTCAGGGAGGCGCTGGCGCTCTCCAGTTCCGCCTGGGCCTGGTCCAGTTGCCGCTCATAGATCGAGGCATCCAGGCGCGCCAACACCTGGCCATTGGTCACGGACGAATTAAAGTCGGCCCGCAGCTCGACGATTTTCCCGGACACCTCGCTGCCCACCAGGACGGTTTGCACGGCGCCCAACGCTCCGTTGGCCGTGACGGTCTGAATGATCTCCCCGCGCTCCACGGTCACGGTCCGGAAGTTCGCGACGCCGGACCGGCGGCCCGCGCGACCGATCCACCGCCATCCGGCCAACCCCAGCGCAATCAACACCACCAGCCACACCATGCTACGTCCGGCCCTGCTCATGTCATCCACCACTCTTCGTTCATGTACTTTAATTTCCGTCGATCAACCATCCCGGAAGGTTACACCTGCGCACGAAATATCAAAACCCTGGAATCCGCCCCCCCCTTCCGCAAAACGTCCCTGCGCCCCAATGAGGCACGGGGCGCCTGATTTCCATCGCCCCCCCCCCTCACTTTTGATAGAGGTACCGCATTCATCCGAGATGGATGTGCCCCGGAAGAGGTCTTGATGATATTTGCGATCACATTCCTGCTGGTCGTCGTGACCATCTCGCTGCTGGTCACCCGGCTGGCCGCGGTAGCGCTCATGCTGACCGGCATGTCGATGGAATCCGCCCGCTTCCAGGCCCGCTCCGCGCTGGCCGGCGTGGGCTACACCACCAGCGAGGCCGAGCTGGTCGTCAACCACCCCGTGCGCCGCCGAATCATCATGCTGCTGATGCTGCTGGGCAACATCGGCATCCCCACCGTGGTGGCCACCCTGGTGGTGTCGCTGCTGACCGCCACCCAGGCGGAAAACTGGTGGCGCCCACTGTTGCTGCTGGTCGGTGGCCTTCTCCTGCTGCTCTACATCGCCCGGAGCCAGCGGCTCGAAACCCACCTCAACCGGCTGCTGGCGTGGATCCTCCAGCGCTGGACCGATCTGGAGGTCCGCGATTATGTCGCCCTGTTCCAGCTCCAGAACGGCTATGCCGTCAATGAAATGCTGGTGGAACCCGACGACTGGATTGATGGCAAGAATCTGGCCGACGCGGCGCTCTCCCACGAGGGCGTGCTGGTGCTGGGCATCCAGCGGCAAAACGGCGAGTATGTCGGCGCGCCGCGCGCGGATGACATCGTCCACGCCGGCGACGTCCTCATCCTCTACGGCGCCGTGGCGCGGATCGAGGAACTGGACGAACGCAAAGCCGCCACCGGCGATGCCGCCCACCGCCAGGCCGTCGCCGAACTCGACAGCCAGCAGGCGGCGACCGCCACCTGAAGCAATCTTCAGAATCCCACTTTTGAGTTCGGGGGCGTGGTGTGCCAGATTTGTACCGTGCTCTATTCCTCAACCAGTCCAACCTACCGACCCGGCCCGGGGGCTTCCATGCCATGGTCCGACAGGTGCCGGATCCACGCCATGGAAAATGAATTTCCACGCCATGGAAAATCCGGCCCGGGAGGTGGTACGGTCCCGGGGACGGCCCCATGAATCCGTTTGCGGCCCGTCCCGATCCCCGGCCTGAACCGGAACTATCGGTTTTGCTGCCCGCCTTCAATGAAGAGGCGTGTATCGAGACGGTCCTGTGCGAGACGCTTGGCGTGCTGCGCGGATTGGACCGCACGTTCGAAGTCCTGGTCGTCGACGATGGCTCCACCGACGCCACCCCCGAACGCCTCCGGCGCCTGAAGGCGGAGTTTCCCGAATTGCGCGTCCTGCGCCTGGACCGGAACTCCGGGCAAAGCGCTGCGCTCGGCGCGGCGTTCCAGGCCGCGCGCGGGGCAATCTTCGTCACGCTCGACGCCGATGGCCAGAACGACCCCGCCGACATCCCCGCGCTCGTCGCGCGCCTCGATTCGTGCGACCTCTGCTGCGGCTTCCGCGCCAAACGCCAGGACACCCTCTCCAAGCGCATCGGCAGCCGGCTGGCCAATGCCGTCCGCAACCGCGCCCTGCACGAAACCATCCGCGATACCGGTTGCACCCTCAAAGCCTTCCGCGCCGAGTACGCCCAAACCCTGCCCATGCAGTTCCGCGGCATGCATCGCTTCCTGCCCGCCCTCATGGCCATGGCCGGCGCGCGCATCGAAGAACTGCCGGTGAACCACCGGCCGCGCGCCGCCGGCCAGAGCAAATACACCAACTGGGGCCGCCTCAAGGAAACCCTCGCGGATCTCCGCGCCGTCCGCTGGATGCAGAAACGCCACCGCCCCGTCCGGATCGAGGAGTTGTAATGGACACGCTGCGCAGTTTCATGGACGTCCTCGCCAGCCCGCTGGGCCTGCTGGGCATGCTGGGCCAAGTTCTGTTCTTTTCGCGATTTCTCGTCCAGTGGCTCGCCTCGGAAAAACAGGGCCGCTCCACCGTTCCGCTCTCGTTCTGGTGGCTGTCCATCGGGGGCGGCCTGCTCCTGCTGGTCTATGCCTTGTGGCGCCACGACCCCGTCATCACCCTCGGCCAAGCCGTCGGGCTGTTCGTCTATGTCCGCAACCTCATGCTGATCCACCGCCACAAATCCGCCCAGGCGGCGGATGCCACGTGAGGAAACCGCCTCATGCGCCGCCCCGCTCTCTGGCAGCTCTTTCTGGTCGCCGCCCTCCTCTGGGGCGGCGAGTACCTGCGGCGCGACGTCTGGGAACCCGACGAGGCGCGCTTCGCCTACGTCGCCCGTGAAATGGCCCAGGACGGGCACTGGCTGGTGCCCCACCGCAGCGGCGAGTACTATGCCCACAAGCCCCCGCTGCTTTTCTGGCTGATCAACCTGTTCTCGTTCGCCACCGGCCTGCCCGTCGGCCGCCTGGCCGTACGCCTGCCGGGTTTCTTCGCCGGCATCCTGGCGCTTTGGTCCACCGCCCGGCTGGCCGAACGCTGGGCCGGGGAAAAGACCGCCTGGCCGTCCGTGCTGACGCTGTGCAGCACCTATCTCTTCTGGCATGAGATCGGCTTCGCCCGCATGGACGGCCTGCTGATCGGCTGGACCGCGGCGGCGATTGCGCTGTTGTTCCTCAACGACGACGCACCGTCTTTCTGGCGTCCCGCGCTGGCTTGGCTGGGCATGGGGCTGGGCATCCTGACCAAAGGCCCCGTCGGCCTGCTGATCCCCGCCGGCGCCTATGCCACCGCCCGGCTGGCGGCCGGCGAAGGCCGCCTCCTGAAAAAATCCCACTGGATCTGGGGGCCCTTCCTGGCGCTGGCGCCGGTGGCGCTGTGGCTGGGTTTCGCCTGGCTTCAGGGCGCCCCCGACGGCTATTTCCGCGAATTGCTCTTCTCCCAAAACATCGAACGCGCCGGCGGCGGTTTCGGTCACAAGCAATCGTGGTTTTACTTTCTGAAAACATTCCCGGCCGATTTCCTGCCTTGGACTCTCTGCCTGCCGGCGGCCGTGCTACTTCTGCGCCGCGATCCGGAATACCGCTTGCTGCTCCGGCGTCTCGGGGGCTGGATCGCCTTCATTCTCGTTTTCTTCAGCCTCATGAATTCCAAGCGCAACATCTACGTGCTCGGCGCATTCCCGGCGGCCGCGATCCTTGTGGCGGCGGTTTGGGCCGAACTCTCCGCGGCGGAATTCCGCTGGGCGCGTTTCGCCCGCGGCGCGATGATCCTGCTGTTCATCGTGGCCGGCCCCGGGCTGCTGGCCGCGAGTTTCCATCCGGCCCTGCCCATCCCGGGCCGGACGCTTTGGCCCGCGGGCCTGGCCGCCACTCTCGGGGCCGTCGGATTGATCGTTGAAAACGGCCGCCCGGCCCGGCCCGGACGATTTTTCGCGGTGGCGTCCATCTATTTGCTCATGGTCCAGGCCGCTATCGGCCTGTTCGTTTATCCGGCGGTGAATCCGCTGAAGATTCCCGGGGCGCTGGCGGCAGACGCCGCGGCGGCCATCCCGCCCGACCGCCCGTTGCTGATTTACAATATCAACGGCGAAATCCTGGCCTATTACGCCAACCGCCGCGGCGAAGTCCTGCGCACGCCCGAGGCGTTTCAGGCCGCCATCGAACGGGAACGACGCGGCTTTGCGGTCCTCCAACGCACCGGACGGAATGCCTGGCCCGAGGACCTTCCCCTGCCGGCCGGAACCGCCGCCGAGTACCGCATGGGCAGCAAACGGTTTTGGGGGATCGCATTCGACTCGCCGCCGGCCGCCGAATAGGGTAAGGCAACGGCCATGATTAAACGAATGATCGAATCAAGCCTGGCGTGTGCGCTGTGGCTGGGCGCGACGCTGGCGTGGGGCGCGGACGGGGTTCCGGCCGGCGAGCCCCTGCGCGTGATCGGTTTCGGCTCGTGCCACCACCAGTCGCTCAGCCAGAAGTTCTGGGAACCCCTGCTGGCCCAGAAACCCGACCTGTTCATCTTCGGCGGCGACAACATCTATTCCGACACCTACGACATGGAGTTGCAGCGCGCCAAATACGCCCAGCTCGGCGCGCTGCCCGGCTACCAGCAGCTCAAGGCCCTCTGCCCCGTTCTCGCCACCTGGGACGACCACGACTACGGCCTGAATGATTCCAATGCCGACTTCCCCTTCAAGGAAGGATCCCGGCAGAACTTCCTGGATTTCTTCGAGGTGCCCGCCGACTCCCCGCGGCGCGCCCGCGAGGGCATCTACGACGCCGAGATCTTCGGCCCCGAAGGCCGGCGCGTGCAGGTTATCCTGCTCGATATGCGTTGGTTTCTCTCGCCCATGCAGAAGCTGGACGACCCCGGCACCGTCGACGGCAAGTACGGACTCACCACGGACACCAACGCCACCCTGCTGGGCGAAGCCCAATGGGCGTGGCTGGAGGAGCAACTGCGCGTTCCCGCGGAAGTGCGCCTGCTCGTCTCTTCCATCCAGGTCGTCGCCGACGAACACTACTGGGAACGCTGGGGCGCCCTGCCGCACGAACAGCAACGCCTCTACGACCTCATCCGCCGCACCGGCGCCGAAGGACTCGTCATTCTCAGCGGCGACCGGCATCAGGCCGAACTGTCGCGCAAGGACGACGCCATCGGTTATCCTCTCTATGATCTGACCTCCAGCGGCCTCAACAAGGCCCGCCGCGAACTCAGTGATGAACCCGCCAGCTACCGTGTTGGCGCAGCCTTCCAATGGGACAACTTCGGCATCCTGCGCCTCGACTGGGATTCCCCCGACCCGGCGATCACCCTCCAGGTCTACAACACCTTCGGCCGCCCCGTGATCTCCGAAACCGTCCCCCTCCGGCTCTTGAAAAATCCGGCGCCCTGACGAAGCCTCCGGATCCGGCCACCGCCCGGAACACCCTATCCCCGCACCAGCAGGACCAGCGCCAAAACCGCCAGCAACAGCGTCACGGCCTGCCGGAAGCGCACCGGCGACAAACGCTCCAGCGTCCGTTTGGCCAGCCAGGTCCCCAGCACCATGGCCGCCCCCATCGCCAACGCCAATCGCCAGAACTCCGGAGGCAAGGCCACAAAACGCCGATAGACCAGAAACTTCGCCGCATGCATGCCCAGCGCCGACGCCGCCTCGCTGGCAACGTAGGATACCGGCGGCAGCCCCAGCGCATGAAACACCGCCGCCCCCAGCGGGCCGGCGCTTCCGGCCACGCCCGACAGGAAACCCGTCAGCCCGCCGCCGGCCACCAGCCAAACCGTGCCACGAGGCTGGACGGCCAGAAACCGGCGGCGCAACACCAGCAAGACCAGCAGCACCGCGCCGATGATCCGGCCCGCCGCCCCGGCAGGCAGCCGCACGAAAGAATATGCCCCCAGCAGACCGCCGGGCACCGCCCCCAAAAGGAACATCCCCACCGCCCGCCAGCGAATCTGCGTCCACCCCAGTCCAGCCCGGGCCAGATTGCCGATCATCTGGGCGACGGTCAGCAGGGGCACGGCCTGGGCGGGCCCCACCACCGCGGTCAGAACCGGCAAAAGCAGCAATGCGCCTCCGAACCCCGCCGCGCCGGAAACGAAAGCCGCCAGAAACGCCCCCGCCACCACCAGCCATTCGTTCACGCCAACTCCGCTTCCCGGGACCGGCCGACCGGCGGCCAGCGGCACGCAAAGCACGCCCCCGGCTGCCCCGGGTTGACCAGCCGCAGCTCACCCCCATGCGCCTTCGCGATCTCCGCCGCCAGCGCCAGCCCCAGGCCCGCCTTCCCGGTCTCCGCCCCCGGCACCTGCGCAAAGCGGTCAAAGATGGTCTGGCTGAATTCCACCGGTATGCCCGGCCCGCCGTCGGTGACCGCCAGGCGCATCCCTTTCGCGCCGATCGCGGAAGATTCGATCCGGACCGTTCCGCCCTCCGGTGTGTGGCGCAGCGCGTTGTCCACCAGATTCCCCAGCATCTCCATCAAGAGCTCCTCGATTCCCTCCACCTGCGGCCCCGGGGTTTCCATCTCCGCCACCAGCCCCACGCCGCGGGCTTCCGCCAGCGGCTGGTAGATCTGGCACACCGGCTCCACGATCGAGGCCAGCCGAACCGGCGCAAACCGCCCCTTCAGCGCCCCGGCCTCCAGTCGCGAAAGCTGCAGCAGTTGCTCCACGATCCGCGTCAGCCGGTCCAGTTCGCCCAGCATCGTCTCCAGCGCCTCGCGATAGTCCTCCGCCGTCCGCGACCGGCTCAACGCCACCTCGCCCAAACTGCGCATCGCCGCGATCGGATTGCGCAGCTGGTGCGCCGCGTCGCCGCTGAACCGCTCCAGCCGCCCCAGCGCCCCCGCATAGCCGTCGAACGCCGCGTTCACCGTCTCCGCCAGGCTCTTCGTCTCGTCGTCGGGCATGGACCCGGTTTCGATCCGCTCGGACCATTGGCCGCCGCGGATGCGCACGGCCGTCTCGGCCATCGCATGCAGCGGGCGGATCATCCGCCGCGAAATCCACCACGCCGCTACCGCCCACGGCGGAATCAGCAGCAGCGTCATGCCCATCGCTTCGGCGACCTCCGTCATGCCCTCGTTCCAGGTCTCGTACGGATTCGCCCGCCAGTGCATCCACTCGACCAGAATATAGATCACCGTCTGACTCGCCACGAACAGCCCCAGCAGCAGCAGCAGGTAGAGAAACACCCGCGAGCGGAATTTGAACGTCATTCGCCACCCTCCGCCAGCCGGAACCCCACACCGCGTACCGTGCGGACCAGTTTCAGCTCGTGTTCCCGATCGATCTTCTCCCGCAGGTGCGACAGATGCACGTCGATCACGTTGTCCAGCGGCGTCAGCCGTCGGTTGACTTTCCACACCTCGCGCGCCAGGACGTCGCGCGACACCGGCTGCCCGCGCCATTGCGCCAGCAGCGCCAGCACGTCGAACTCGCGCGCCGTCAGGTCCACCTGCCGTCCCGCGCGCCGCACCTGCCGGGCCAGCCGGTCGATTTCCAGGTCCGCGATCCGCAGCTGGTCCTCGTCGGCCTGCCGGACCGCCGTCCGCAGCCGCGCGCGGATCCGCGCCAGCAGTTCCGAAAACGCAAAGGGCTTGGTCAGGTAGTCGTCCGCGCCGTCCTCCAGCCCCGCCACGCGCTCGGGCAGCGTGTCCCGCGCCGTCAGGATAATCACCGGCATGTGGTGGCCTTCGCTCCGCACCCGCCGCAGCCACGTCCGCCCGTCGCCGTCCGGCAGGTTCAGGTCCAGCACCACCAGCGCCGGCGCGCCGCGCGCCAACTGCGCATCGGCCTCCGCCAACCGACCGGCCACCGCCACCGCAAACCCCTCCTCGCCCAATCCCCTCGCCAAGCTCTCGCACAGGTGCGGATCATCCTCGACCATCAGTAGACCGCCGGCCATTCTCTTGTCGGATTCTCTCATCTTCCCATGGCCATCTTAAGGATTCCGCCATTGAATGCGATGAGAATCTTATCCATTCTGGCACCGTCGCGTTCCCGATCGCCCGGTCATCCCCGACAGGCATGTGCGTCGCCTTGGACGATGCCGGAAAGCCCTGGGCTAATATTGGACAAACACAAAACCCGCCGCCCGGTCAATATATCGGGGAGGAGGCAGATCGACCTGGTACTGGGAATAGGCCCTTTCCGAAACAAACAGAACCAGCCCTCCTTCGCCGACCTTGCCAGCCACAAAGTTTCCCATTTCTTCAAGTGGAACAAATCTCCTGTCGTCCGGAGCCCGCTCCAGTCCATAGGTCAATTCGCCCGCTCCGCGCAGCAACCAGGCATCCGCCCGCTTGAAGCACCAATTGACCGCACCCACGTAATGGGGCGTCGTCAAGATCAGGGTATCCGCCTTCACCTGCCCCGCGTTCCGCGCGAGCAGATGCAGGGGGGCGTTGCCCCGGAGGGCCTGCACCGGAAACACGAGCGGGAAACATGCGAGCACCAGGACCGGCGCCGCCGCAAAACAGGCCAGCTTGCGCAAAGGCTCCCGGGCCATTGCGCTCCCCCACAGCGCTCCCCCAAAGGCCACCACCGCCACGGCCCCCAGCGCAAACACCCCCACTTCGGACCAGGCATAGACCCGCCACGCCGGTGGAAAGGGCAAAATGTGCAAGGCCGCAAATCCCCAGAGGGCGATCAGCACCAGAGTGCCGAGTCCCCGCGCGGCCACGTCGAACCGGCGGGTTTCTCCGGCTTTCAGGAACTCGACCGCCCCCAGCGCCACCAGCACGGCCAGCGGAGGCAAACAAGGGAGAATATAGGTGCCCAGCTTCCCGCTCGACGCGGAAAAAAAGAGGAAGTGCATCGCCACCCAGAGCAGACAGAACATCACCAGGGGCGTCTTCCCGATTCTGCGCAACCCCGCCACGGCCGATGGCAACAGCACCATCAGCGGCAAGGCACCGCCCGCCAAGACGGGAATGAAATACCAGAACGGTTCCGGATGCTGTGCGGTGCCTGGATCGAGAAAACGTTGGATGTGTTCGTGCCAGATGAAATACCGCCAGAAATCGGGCGCCCGATGGTGGACCGCCATGGCCCAGGGCAAAATGACCGCGGCCGCCACGGCCAATGGCATCCAAGGCAGGCGCAGCAGGTCCCGGGCCTTCCGTCTCCACAACAGATACGGCACGATCACCAGCACCGGCAGCACCAGTCCCAGCAGCCCCTTGGTCAGAAACGCCAATCCGCATGCCAGGCCAAACCCCGCATGACACCAGCGCCGCCGGCCCGGCGATTCCGCTTGGTCGCCGCAAAAGTACAAGACCAGCGCCAGCGCGACGAACGCGGAGAATGGACCGTCCAGAACCGCGAAGGTGCCGCACAAATAGACCAGCGGCGCCGCCAGGAACAGAGCCACGGCAAAACCGGGACTGGCGTCCTTTCGCCGCCTCATCAGCAGCAGAATGGCCAATGCCGACACCCCGGCGGCCAACGCCGAAGGCAACCGGACGGCGAAGGGCGTTTCGCCCAACACCTCCTGGCTGGCCGCAATCAGCCAATAGCCCAGCACCGGCTTCTCGAAATAGTCCCAACCGTTGAACCGCGGCACCACCCAATCTCCCGAAGCGCGCATCTCGCGCGGGATCTCCGCATAGCGCGTTTCGTCGGGAATGAACATCGGACGGATACCGAGCGGTGCCACGTAGACCAGCAAAAACAATCCCGCCAGCCAGCCCGCCTGCATTTTTGTCATGCCTCGCTCCTCCCGGCGGGGTGCTGGACCGCCACCCAACCCTCGCGGCCGGAAATCGACCCCGGCAGGATCCTCCCCCGGTCCGGCCGGAAACCGGCGGCGATGTCCCCAAGCGGAACGAATTCGATTTCCCGGTCCCGCGCCTGGTCCAGAAACGTCTCGAACAGATCCAGTCGGCTGCCGCCCTCCACCTCCGCATGGATCGCCAGAACGTTCAGCCGGCCCCCCTTGAATCGGTCGAGCAGGGATTGGTTGTAGTTCTCGTCGGTGATGCCGTCGCGTCCGATGACCTCGTCGTAGGTCGGCAACGTCACGGGCACCTGGATCTGCGCGGCAGCGCCGTCCACCTCGGGAACAAACACGCTGGTCCCCCGGCAATCGCTGTTGAACGTGAAGGGGAACGCGGCCTTGCCTCGCAACACGCGCTCGTTGGCTTTCCAGCCCGGAGCGGCCGAGCAAGTCGGGGGCCGTCCGAGTATGCCCGCCAGCTCGTCATAGCCCCGGCACAGCTCCGCCTCCAGCTCCCCCTCGCCCATGCGATCGATCCGCGCCTGCCAGGCGTGGTGATCCCAGGCATGGACGCCAATCTCGTGCCCGGCCTCCGCCGCCACCCGGATCACAGGCGCCAGGCGCTCACCGATGCGAGGCCCCGGCCAGAACACCCCCTTCAACAGGATGTCCCAGCCATACAGGCTGGCCGCGCGGCTGCGCAGCATCTTCAGCAGAAAGGCCGGGCGCAACAGCCGCCAGAGGTGCCGACCCATGTTGTCGGGCCCAACCGAGAAAAAAAAGGTCGCCCGGATGCCCCGCTCCTGCAGCACCCGGCATAGGCGGGGAACTCCCGTCTTCGTGCCCCGGTATGTGTCGACGTCGATTCGCAACCCGGCTCTCATGCCAAGGCCCCGGCGAGCCTTCGCGGCGCGAAGGACGGCGGAATCGACGGGCGCGGCTCCTCGGCCGGCAGCCTGAAGTTTCCCGATTGAATGGCGTCGCGCAGAAAGAAGTCCAGCGTTTGGGCCACGGACTGCTCCAAGCCGATCTTGGGCTGCCAGCCCACCAGCCGCCGGGCGTTCCGGATGCTCGGTTTGCGGTGCTGCGTATCCTGATACCCTTCGCCATAGTAGCTTCCGCTCTCAATCTCCTGGTAGCCCGCAAACGGCGGGAACTTCGACCGCAGGGGGTGCGCCTCGAACTTTGCCACCAGCATCTCGGCCAGATCCCGAATGCTTGCCTCGTTGACGGGATTCCCGATGTTGACGATCTGCCCGTCGCAGCGCCCGCCGTCGTTCTCGATGATGCGGCAAAGGCATTCGATCCCGTCTTCAATATCCGTGAAACAGCGCTTCTGCCCCCCCCCGTCCACCAACTGGATCGGCGTGCCCTCCACCAGATTCAGGATCAACTGCGTGATCGCCCGCGAACTCCCGATCCGGGCGGAGGTCAGGCTGTCCAGACGCGGGCCCAGCCAGTTGAAGGGCCGGAACAGCGTGAACGGCAGCCCCTGGTGGCGCCCGTAGGCCCAGATCACCCGGTCCAGCAATTGCTTGATGCTGGAATAGATCCACCGCTCCTTGCAAATCGGGCCCAACACCAGCGGGCTGGTGTCTTCGTCGAACTCCGGATCTTCGCTCATCCCGTACACTTCCGAGGTCGACGGAAACAGGATCCGCTTCTTGTACTTTACGCAGTAGCGGATGATCCGGAGGTTCTCTTCGAAATCCAGTTCGAACACCCGCAGCGGATTGCGGGTGTACTCGATCGGGGTCGCAATCGCCACCAGCGGCAGCACGAGGTCGCACTTGCGCACATGGTATTCCAGCCACTCGCGATGGATGGAGATGTCGCCCTCCGCGAAGTGGAACCCCGGACGGCCCTCGAACCGCGCCAAGTAGTTCGACCGCAGATCCATGCCGTAGACGTCGTAGCGGCCATCGTCCAGCAGCCGTTCGCACAACGCGCTGCCGATGAATCCGTTGGCGCCCACCACCAGCACGCTCTTCTTCCGGTCCGCCTTCCAGCGGCTGGCCCGGGCCCCGAAGGCCATGCGCGGGGCCAAGTGAAGTTCGCGGGCCAACTGGGCTCCCGTCATATACAGGCCCCCCTCCGCCTGTCCGTATTCGATTTCCACCGCCCCTTGCCCGCAGGCCACCACCAGCGGCTGCGTCCCCAACACCGTTCCCGGAAGCGCACCGCCGTCCGGCGCCGCCACCTCCCGTACGGACCAGATCAGGCATTTGCGGTCCCCGCGGTGGCTGAACGCTCCCGGATATGGCGCCGTCACCGCCCGCACCAGATTGCGTACCGCACGGGCGGGTTTGGACCAGTCGATCTCGCCGTCCGCCGGCCGGCGCCCGCCGAAATATGTGGCCTGCGCTGAATTCTGAGGCCGACGCGGCGCATCGCCGCACAGGAGGGCCGGTATCGCCTCGTCCAACAAGTCCACCGCCGCCGCCGTGCAGCGATCGAACAGAGTCCGGGCCGTGTCCTCTTCGTCAATGGCCACTTTCCGCTGGGCCACGATGTCGCCGTCGTCGGGCTTCGGCGTCATGTAATGCAACGTCACCCCGGTTTCGGTTTCCCCGTTCACCAGCACCCAGTTGATGGGGCAGCGGCCGCGGTACTTCGGCAGAAGCGACCCGTGCAGATTCAACGCCCCCGCCGGTGGAATGTCCAGAATCGGCGGGCGAACCATGTGCCGGTAGTAGAAGGAAAACAGAATGTCCGGTCGCATGGCCCGGATGCGCTTGACCCAGATCGGATGGTTGATGTCGTCCGGCGCGAAGACAGGAATCCCTTGGGAGGCCGCCAGTTCGGCCACCGAGCGAAACCAGATCTTCTCTCCCGGATCGTCCTTGTGGGTGAAGACCGCCGCGATCTCGACCCCATGCCGGATCAACGCCTCGAGACCCGTGCATCCCATGTTGTGATAGGCCAGAACTACGGCTTTCATATGCTCTTTCCGGACGGCGTCTGCCGTCCAACGGTCGTTTCAACGAAATAGCGGGGACGCGCACGAACGTCTCCATAGATGCGCCCGATGTATTCGCCCATCAGGCCCAGTCCGACAAATTGCGCGCCGATGAAGATGAATAGCAGCGCAAACAATGTGAAGATTCCTTCCACCGCCCAGCTCACCCCAAAATAGATGCGCAGCGCGATCAGCAGCACGCCCAGGGCAATCCCCGCGACCGCGATCCCCATCCCCACGATGCTGAGCAACCGGATCGGGAAGGTGGTCATGCTCGTCAGCAGGTCAAACTGCAGGTTGATCAGCTTCCACACGCTGTATTTGGAGTCGCCGTTATGGCGCTCCGCATGTCCCACCTCGATCTCGGTTGTCCGCCGGGCGAAGCTGTTGGCCAGCACGGGAATAAACGTGCTGCGCTCCCGGCATTGCAGCATCGCATTGACGATCGGCCGCCGGTAGGCCCGCAGCATGCACCCGTAATCGTGCATGTCCACTCCCGTCGCCTGCCGGATCGTGCGATTGGTCAAAAAGGAAAAGAATCGCCGGAACCCGTTGTCGCGGCGCGGCACCCGTACGCTTCCCACCACGTCGTACCCTTCATCCATCTTCGCCACCAGCCGGGGAATCTCTTCGGGCGGGTTCTGGAGATCCGCGTCCAAGGTCACGACGATCTCCCCTTGTGCATCGGCCAGGCCCGCCATCACCGCGGCATGCTGGCCGTAGTTGCGGTTGAGCATCACCCCCACCACCTGTCCGCCGCCCGCCTCCGCCGCCGCGGCGATCTTTTCTGCGGACCCATCGGTGCTGCCATCGTCCACCAGGATCAGCTCGAAGGGTCTCTCCATCCCTCCGCAGGCCTTCCGCGTCCTCGCGATCAGCGCGTCCAGGTTGCCGGCTTCGTTGAAGACGGGCACCACGATGGATACCAGGCGGGAGGTCATGTCGCCCTTCCCGTCCGCCGCCCGGCCAGCACGTCGCGAATGGCCGCGACCACGTCATCCACGTCCGCGTCCGCCATGTCCGGAAACAGGGGCAAGGAACAAATCCGGTCGGAATTCCATTCCGTGTTCGGCAGCATGCCCCGGCCGGTTCCCACCGCCTCCCGGTAGTACTTGTGCAAATGGACGGCCTTGAAGTGCAGGCCGGTGCCGATCCCCCGCTGTTTCAGTTCCGCCATGAACGTGTCGCGGTCCAAGTCTGCCGGATCGGTGTCCAGCCGGATGATGAACAGATGCCACGCATGCCCGTGGGCATGTCCCGGATCGGCCAGGGGCCGGATTTCCGGAATGTCCCGGAGCCGTTCCCGATAGCGCGCCGCCAGTTCCGCGCGCCGCCGGTTGAAGGCGTCCACGCGGGCCAATTGGCCGATCCCCAGCGCCGCCGAGATATCCGTCAGGTTGTACTTGTATCCCGGCTCCTGGACTTCGGCCTGCGGGGCCCGGCCCTGCGTCTGGCGATCGAAGGCATCCACCCCCAGCCCATGGAACTTCAGGCGTTTCACCCGATCCAGGAATCCTTCGTCGTCGCTGCACACCATCCCCCCCTCGCCCGTGGTGATGTTTTTGATCGGATGGAACGAAAAGATCGCCGTCCCGCGGTTCCCGATCCCGCGATCCTTGTACCGGGTCCCCAGGGCATGCGCCGCATCCTCGATGACCGCCACGCCTTTTGCCCGGGCCAGTTCAACGATCGGATCCAGATCGACCGCCGCCCCGGCGAAATGCACGGGGATGATGAGGCGCGTGCGCTCCGTCAACAGCGGCTTGATCGTCTCCCGGGACACCATCAACGTGTCGCGGTCCACATCGGCGAAGACTGGCGTGGCCCCGGCCAGCACGATCAGATTCACCGTCGACACCCAAGTCATGGACGGGGTGATCACTTCATCTCCCGGCCCAATGCCGAGCGCCTTCAACGCCACATGCATGCCGGCGGTCGCCGAGGCCAGCGCGACGGCCCCTCGCGCTCCGGTGTAAGCCGAAAACCGCTGCTCGAATTCCGCCGCCTTCGCTCCGGTCGTAATCCAGCCGGAACGCAACACATCGCCAACCAATGCGATGTCGGCCTCGGAAATCGAGGGTTTGGAAAAGGGAAGAAATGTGGACCGCATGGGAAAATACCTTTCTCGAATGGGTTCATCCTACGCCCGGTCATCCGGATGCCAACCACCGTTGCCTGAAGTTTTCTTAAGCGAGAGGCTCACCCCTCGCCCCCTGAATCAAACTTAAGATTTCAATTTTTGAATATCGGCATGGACCGTCGGATAGTCCCGTCCATGCACCACCCATGGAAAACGCTGTTCACGACCGGGCGCATCGCCCGCGCCGCCTTGCAGGAGCAGCAAACCTGCATCCGCGACCTGCACGCCCGCCTCGCCCCCTATCTCGCCACCCCGGGCGACACGCCCCCCGCCTACGCCGTGCGGCCGGCTCCGCTCCCCGAGGAATGGCTGGGCTGGCGCAAGAACATCTTTTCCACCCTGTTCCAGTCGGTCTACCACCTGATGGAGGTCCCGGAGCCCCGCCGCCTGCTCTACGGCAAGCTCATCCACCTCTTCCGCATCTGGGTCACCTCCGCCGACAACCTGCTCGACGGCGAAGACAAACTGGTCGTCCCGATGGACATGCCCGGCAACGCCCGCGTCATGCGCCAGGTCGTCGCCGTCATGGCGGCCGACCGCGTCCTCCACGACATCCTCAACGACGCCGTCGACGCCCGCGTCCTCTCGCCCGTCCAGCGCGACGCCCTCTCGCGCGAAACTCTCCGCCGCCTTCTGCCCAGCGCCGCGCAGGAAGCCACCGAGGAAGGCGGCATCACCCTGCGCCCGCCGCCCGAAGAGGTCCTCGGCACCATCCATCGCCTCAAGACCGGCCTGCTCTTCAACGTCGCCTTCGTCGGCCCCGAACTCGTCGAGCCGTTCCCCTCCGCCCGTACCAGCCGCCTGCGCGAAGCCCTGATGGACTTCGGCCTCGGCTGCCAAATTCTCGACGATATCCGCGACATGGCCCGCGACCTCCTCGAACAACGCCACAACGTCGTGCTCTCCACGCTCGCCCATCAGGACTCCGAACGGCTCGCCGACCTGCAAGCGCGCGTCCAGGATCCTGCCGAACGCCTCTATCTCGCCGTCCCCGCCGTCGCCCTGCCGCTGGCCCGCCAGGGCCTCGACCTCCTCGTCCGGGGCCTGCGGACCCTCGGCGAGACCGGTCTCGGCTACGACGGCGCCCAGGCCGAATCCATGGCCCGCGCCATGTTCCCCGTCCTCGACCTGGAAGGACTGGAAGTTGCGTAGCAAACCCCTCCATCCCCGCTCCGCCGTTGCGCAACGCACCGCCGGCATCACCCTCGACCACGCCGCGCCGCTCTACGACTGGCTCGCCCCCCTCATGACCCTCGGCTCCGAGCACCGCCTGCATCGGCGGGTCGTCGCGCGCCTCGCCCTCGACCGGCCCGCGTCCGTCCTCGATGTCGGCTGCGGCACCGGCGCCCTCACCCGCCAGGTCTACGACGCCCTGCCCGTCTCCCCGCACCTGCGCGTCTGCGGCGTCGATGCCGCCGAGGCCATGATCGCCGTCGCCAACCGGAAAGCCGGCCCCCGCCCGGGCCTCGAATTCGCCGCCGCCCTCGCCGAGGAGCTGCCGTTCCCCGACGCCTCCTTCGACCGCGCGCTGTCCACCTTCTTCTTCCATCACCTCCCCTACGATCTGAAAGTCAAATCCCTCGCCGAACTCTGGCGCGTCCTGCGGCCCGGTGGCCAGGCCGTGATCCTCGACGTGGACATCCCCTACACCCGCTTCGGCGCGCTGTGCGCCTGGTCCGGCTATTGGCTCTTCCGCCAGCCCGAGATCGCCGAAAACATCCACGGGCGCCTCCGCGACGCCCTCCAGGAATCCCCGTGGCGCGACCACTGGAGCATTCCCACCCGCCACTCCGGCTACCTCAGTCTTTTTGTATTGGTCAAACCCCTGGAGAAAAACACATGAACCACAAGACCCTCGCCCTCCTCGCGCTCTGCGCCCTGCCCCTCGCCGCCGCCGCCCAGGTCCAGCCCGCCGACGACCCCGTCGGGCAGGCTACCGCCGCCTACTTCGAGAAGCAATTCGCCAACCTCAAGGCCGTCGCCGACCGGCACCCCACCAAGGACACCTTCCGCGCGGCGATGAAGCCCCTCGAAGACGCCACCCCCGGCTTCTTCGGCGGGTCCTACATCGACACCGATTTCGTGATCCGCGAGGTCTACCATCCGCGCGATTTCCTCGCCCGGGGCTTCGACCTCAAGAAGGTCAAGCAGCTCGACCACTTTTGGACGCTGATGCGCAAGGCCCCCACCCCCCAGCTCAGCGAACCCGGCCACGGCAACCTGGTCCAGCCCCGCCTCATCGCCATGCGATATCCCGTACTCAACGACGGCCAGCTCGCCGGCGTCGTCAGTTATTTCGTGCGCACCGACTATTTTCTGAAAGCCGTCGGCCTCGAGAAAGCCAAGGCCTACCGCATCACCTGCCGCGGCACTGTCGCCGAGGAAAAGGGAAAACTCGGCGACCAACCCCGATCCGTCACCATCGCCCTCCCCGAAAACGAGTGGCTCATCGAGTACGTGCTGTGAACCTCCTCATCGCCGGCGCCGGCGGCGTCCTCGGCCGCGAGCTCGTCCGCCAGGCCCTCACCCGCGGCGACCATGTCGCCGCCCTCGTCCTGCGCAAGGGCGAACTGCGCGTCATCGAACACCCCCGCCTGCGCATCATCGAGGCCGACGTCACCCGCCCCGAACAACTCGACGGCATTTGCAAGGGAATGGAGCAGGTCATCTCCTGCATCGGCATCACGCGCCTCAAGAGCAACCTCACCCACGAAACCGTCGACTACCAGGGCAACCGCAACCTCCTGGAAGAGGCGAAACGCAGCGGCGTCGCCAAGTTCGCCTTCCTCTCCCCCGCCGGCACCGGCGCCGGCCTCGGCCATGCCCCGCTCATCGACGCCAAATACCGCTTCGAGCAGGCCCTCCGCGCCAGTGGTCTTCCCTGGGTCCTCTTCCGCTCCGGCGGCTTTTTCCCCGACATCGCCGACATGATGAAACTCGCCGCCAAGGGCCCCCTCTACGCCATCGGCAAGGGCGACTCCGTCAGCACCCCCATCCACATTCCCGATCTCGCCGCGCTCATGCTCGCCGAAACCGGCCGGCAGGAAAACGCTGTCGTCGAGCTCGGCGGCCCCGAGGATCTCACCTGGCGCGAAACCTGCGAGGCCTGCTTCGCCGCCCTCGGCAAATCCCCTCGCATCCAGTACGCCCCCGTCTGGCTCTGCCGCCTCGCCCTCCCCCTCATCCGCCCCTTCAGCTACCGCCACTGGGCCATGGGCAAGCTCCTCCTCTTCATGTCCACCCGCGATATCCCCACCCCCAAGCGGGGCCCCACTTCGCTGCGCACCTATCTCGCCCACTCTCATTAGCTCCTGGTTGCGTCCACCCGCCGGCCGTCCCGCCACTTTCGCCATGTTCGATTGGAATGGCTATCGTGAAAGATTGACAACCAGTGGTTTCGTTTTGGATGATACCGGTTTGGACGAAGGAGAACGAACATGGACGGACACGAGCTTTTCTTTGTCGTATTCCAGGTGCTGGGCGGACTGGCCCTGTTCATCTATGGAATGAACATTATGACCGACGGCCTCCGGGAGGCCGCCGGGCACCGGCTCCGCAGCATTCTGTCCGTCATGACCACGCGCAAGCTCTCCGGCCTGGGGTTGGGCACCCTGCTCGGCGCATTGATCCACAGCAGCGCCGCCACCGTGATGCTGGTCGGGTTCATCCACGCCGGCCTGATGAATCTGATCCAGGCCGTACCCGTGATCCTCGGCGCCAACATCGGCACGACGATCTCCATGCAGGCCATCTCCTTCAAGCTCAGCGACTACGCGCTATTCGCCGTCGCCACCGGCTTCATCATCAGCATGATTTCCAAGACCGTCAAGCGCAAGAAAATGGGCCTGTCGCTGATGGGCTTCGGGCTGTTGTTCCTCGGCATGACCCTGATGAGCGATGCGATCAAGCCCTATCGCGACACCCTGCAACCCATCATGGCGGGCATCACGGCGGACACCACCCGGGGCATGCTGCTGGGCATATTGCTGGCGACCGGCTTGACGGCCATCATCCAGAGCAGCGGCGCCACGATCGGCATGTGTTTCGCCCTGGTGCACGCCGGCGTCTTCACCAGCATTGAGCAAACCATGCCGATCATCCTCGGCGCCCACATCGGCACCTGCGCCACCGCCCTCCTGGCCAGCCTGGGCACCAGCATCGCCGCCAAGCGCGCGGCCTACGCCCACCTGATCTTCAATCTGTTCAACGTCGCTCTGGCGGTGGCGTTCAAGGGTCCGCTCATCCGGTCCCTGCAGTGGATCACCCGGATTGCGCCCGACGCGGGCGGCGACGCCATTGCCGCCGGCGTGCTGCGCCAATCCGCCAACCTGCATACGCTGGTGATGGTCGTGGCCGCGGCGATCGTCCTGCCCATCGCCACCCCCTACGCCCGCCTCATCCTGCGCATCTTCCGCAGCCGCAAGCCCGAGCCCGAGCCGAGCTACCTCGAAGACAAGCTGCTGGAGTTCCCCGAGCAGGCCATCTGCGCGTGCATCCGCGAGTTGCAGCGCGTCGCCCGCACCTGCGCCAAGAGCCTGCGCCTGACCGGGCAGGTCATCCTGTTCGCCCATACCGCCCGCGACATCCACGAGATCAAGCTCAACGAACAGGTCGTCAACGACATCAAGATCGCCATGAAGGAGTTCCTCTCCAACCTGACCCGCCGCTACCTCTCCAAGCGCCAGGCCATCCTGATCCAGCACATCGACCGTTGCATGATCGACCTCGAGCGCATCGGTGACCACATCGAAACCATCTGCGATTTGTCCGTGCGCCGCCAGCGCATTCCGGAAGCCGTGGTCGACAAAGACTCGTTCGACGCCCTGTTCCGCCTCTACGAAAAGGCCCTGAACGTGTTCCGGCTGGTCATCGATTCGCTCGACCCGGACCAGGAAAACTTCCAGGAGATCGCGCAGAAAATCCTGCAAGCCCGCGACGACTACATGCAGGCCAGCCTGGCCACCCGCTCGCTGTTCACCGACAAGGTCTCCCAGCGACTCATCACTCCCATCGCCGGCATCTTCTTCAGCGAATACATCGCGGCGCTCGACCGCATCGTCAAGCACTCCAAGAGCATCGCCCTGGCGGAGCAACAGCCCCAATTCTGGATCAAGCGCAAGAAGCTCGAAAAGCACGTCGACATGGCCCCCGAGGTCGAAGCCCACCAACTGGTCGACCCCAAGGACTATCTCACCCGCCTGCAGTCCGAAGACTACCTCTAGGCCCGTCCGTTCGACATGACTCCGAGCGAAACCTTTTTCCTGATCTTCGAGGTTCTCGGCGGGCTGGCCCTGTTCATCCTCGGCATGAATATCATGTCCGAGGGCCTGCGCACCGCGGCCGGTCCCGGGCTGCGCACCATGCTCACGAAAGCCACGGCCAACCGGTTTGCCGGGCTGACGCTGGGCACGGTGCTGGGCTTCCTGATCCATTCCTCGGCAGCTTCGGTCATGTTCGTGGGCTTCATCAACGCGGGGCTCATGACCCTGCCGCAGTCCGTCGCGCCGATGCTGGGCACCAATCTGGGCACCTCCCTGTCGATGCAACTCGTGTCCTTCCGCCTGGCGGACTACGCCTATGCGGGAATCGCCATTGGCTTGATCCTGCAAATGATGCTGCCCGGCGCGCGCGCCAAATGCGCCGGCAAGGCCCTGGTCGGCTTTGGCCTGCTGTTCCTCGGCATGCGCACGATGAGCCTGGCGGTGGCCCCCCACCGGGACCTGCTCCGCCAGTTTCTGATCAATATCGACGGCCATTCGTTTTCCGGGCGCCTGCTGGGCATGCTGCTGGCCTTCGGCCTGACGTCCATCATCCAGAGCAGCGGCGCCACGATCGGCATGGCGTTCGCCCTGACGACGGCGGGGGTGTTCGACTCGCTCTGGCAGACCTATCCCATCGTGATCGGCGCCCAGATCGGCACCTGCATGACGGCCATGCTCGGCTCGATCGGCACCGGCATCGAATCGCGCCGCGCCGCCATCGGCAACCTCCTCACCAACATCCACAACGCCGTGCTCTCGCTCCTGCTGGCCCCGCTGTGGATCCCGCTGCTCGAGAAATCCTCCACCGATCTCGTCCGGCAGATCGCCAACACACACACGTTCCTGATGGCCCAGAACTGCCTGGTGTTCCTGCCCATCGTCCCGCTCTACGCGCGCTTCCTGCGCCGGATCACCCCGTCTAAAACTCCGCCCCCGGAGCCCTCGCGCTTGCACGCCCACCTGCTGGACTATCCCGAACAGGCCCTCGTGGCCTGTCTGGGCGAGTTGCGCCGCGTCGCCCGCCTCGCCTTGAGAAGCCTGCGCCTGGCCGGACAGACCATCCTGTTTGCCCACTCGCCCAAGGAGGTGCAGACCATCCGCCTCAACGAGCAGGCGATTAACGAAATCAAGCCGGCGATGAAAGACTACCTCGCCCGCCTGACCCGCCGCTACCTCTCCAAACGCCAGGCCATCCTGGTGCAGTACATCGACCGCTGCATGTCCGATCTCGAGCGCATTGGCGACCACATCGAGACCCTCTGCACCCTCTCGCTGCGGCGCAGAAAGTTCCCCGAGGCCCTCGTCGACAGCGACTCCTTCAGCCGGTTCTTCGATCTCTACGAGCAGGTCCTGCAGATCTTCCGCCTGCTGATCCAGTCCTTCGATCCCGAACGCGATCAGTACGCCGACATCGCCGACCAGATCCTCCAGGCCCGCGAGACCTATATGCGCGCCAGCCTGGCCACCCGGACCCATTTCAACGAACAGGTGTCCCAGCGCGCCATGACCCCCACCGCCGGCATCTTCTTCAGCGAATACATCGCCGCCTTCGATCGCATCGTGCGGCACGCCCGCAATATCGCCTATGCGGAAAAACAGCCCCAGTTCTGGATCAAGCGCAGCAAGCTCGGCAAGCAGGTCGACCGCGCCGCCACCCCCGCCATCCAGGCCCTCGTCGACCCCAAGATCTACCTGGCCCGCCTCGGCAGCGACGACCCCTGAGCCCCCAAAGGGGCCCCTCCTTTGAGGTTCCGGGCAGCCCGGAAGTCGCGAATTGGACGTGCGATGTTTTTCGCCAGGCGCTTGCGTCCAGACTTCAGACTTCCCCTCGGCTGGAAAATGCGCCAATCTTTTCCCAGCATGAACAAAGGCACGCCCACTCCCTTCGCACTGCTCGGACACCCCGTCGGCCATTCGCTTTCCCCCGCCATGCACAACGCCGCGTTCCAGAAGCTGGGAATCAACGCCCGCTATTCCCTCATCGACGTCCCGCCCGGCGACATTCCCCGCACGCTTGAAGAGCTGCGCGCAACGGGCTATGGCGGCGTCAATGTCACCATCCCCCACAAGGAAGCCGCGTTCCGCTACCTGGCCGCGAAATACGCGCTCTCCGACTCCGCTCAGGTCCTGCGCTCCGTCAATACGGTCGTCTTTCGCCCCGACGGCACGCTTCTGGGCGACAACACCGATGCCCCCGGATTTCTCGATGCGCTCAAGGAATCCTTCCACACCACGCCGCGCGGAAAGCGGATTCTCCTGCTCGGCTGCGGCGGCGCCGGCCGCGCCGTCGCCCTGACCTGCGCCATGCAGGGCGCGGACGCCATTCTCGTGGCCGATGTCAACCTGGCCTCGCGACGCCGGCTCCTCCTGGCGCTGCGCCATGCCGCGCCCGGCCTGCCCGTCGCGGGCGTCTCCCTGCCCCGCGCCCCCGCCGCCGCCCGCGACAGCGACCTGATCATCCAGGCCACGCCCATCGGCATGAAACCCGGCGACCCGTCGCTCTTGCCCTCCGACGCCTTCCACACGGGGCAGGTGGTCTTTGACCTCATCTACAATCCCGCCGAAACGCCGCTGCTGGCCACCGCCAAAGCCGCCGGCGCGCGCACCGCCAACGGCCTCGGCATGCTGCTGCACCAGGGCGCCCGCGCCTTCCGGTGCTGGACCGGACGAAAGCCGCCCGTCGATGTCATGCGCTCCGCCCTGGAGAACGCCCTGAACGCCCGGAGCCGCTGATGCCGCTGCCGCTGGACATCTGGTGGGGCCTCACCGTCTTCGTCTTCCTGGGCGGGCTGTGCATCGGCAGTTTCCTCAACGTCTGTATCTGGCGAATCCCCCGCGAGGAATCCATCGTGGTCCCCGGTTCCCATTGTCCCGCCTGCCAGCACGCCATCGCGCCGTGGGACAACATCCCGCTGCTTTCATGGTTGTGGCTGCGCGGCCGCTGCCGCCATTGCCGCGGCCCCATCTCCGCACGCTACTTTTTCGTGGAGTTGCTGACCGGCGCCGTCTTCACCCTGCTCTGGCTGGTCCATGGCTGGAGCGTCCTCACCCCCCTCTATCTGGTGTTCGCCGCCGCCCTCCTCATGGCCGCCTTCATCGATATCGACCATCTCATCCTGCCCGACCGCGTCACCATCGGCGGCATGATCCTCGGACCCGTGCTCTCCTTCGCCATCCCCGCCCTGCATGGGCAAACCGAACGCCTCCCCGCGCTGGCCCAATCCGGAATCGGCCTCGCGCTGGGCTACGGCCTGCTCTGGCTGGTCGCCACCATCGGACGCCTCGTTCTCAAGCGCGAAGCCATGGGCATGGGCGACCTCAAACTGCTGGGCGCCATCGGCGCCTGCCTGGGCTGGCAAGCCGTGCTCTTCGCCATCCTGGTGTCCTCGCTGTCCGGCACGCTGCTGGGCCTGGGCCTCATCGCCGCCGGACAAAAACAACTGCAAAGCAAAATCCCCTACGGTCCGCATATCGTCCTGGCCGCCATTCTGTGGATGCTCGTCGGCCCGGCCTGCATCGACGCCTATATCGCCTGGGCATCCGGCGCGGGTGGCCGCGCGCTTCCCGTTCGCACTGGAGACCTTCCATGATTCCCACCGTCCCGCCCCCACTGCGCACCCAGCGACTGAGTGTCACCGCCTTTTCCCTCGGCCTGCTCGCGGTGATCGCCGTCGGCATGGTGCTCAAGGCCGCGCAGGGCGTCGTCCTGCCGCTGTTCATCGCCTGGCTGCTCAGCTATCTCCTCTCCCCGATCGTCCATGTCCTCGTGCGCCGCTGGCGCATCCCCGCCCCCGTTGCTGTCGCCGTTGTCCTGCTGCTTTTCCTCGCCGCCACCTGGGGCATCGGCATCGTGATCCAGCAGCGCCTGCTCGCCTTCGCCAAGGCCTTCCCCGCCTACGAAGACAAGCTGTCCGCGCTCTTCGCCTACTATGGCAGCGAACTCGAAATCCCGTCCACGGTCCTCAACGAAGCCCGCTGGAACGCCCAGCTCGGCCCCATCCTGCTGAAAACCTCGCGGTTTTTCTTCACCTTCATCTCCAACGCCGTGCTGGTGATGATCTATCTCGTCTTCATGCTGCTCGCCAAGCCCTACTCCAACGACAAGCTGCGCGCCGCCCTGCCCGAACGCGCCGATACCATCATCGCCATCACCAACACCATCTCCCGGCAAATCAGCGCCTATCTCAGCGCGCTCTTCGTCATTTCCCTCGTCACCGGCCTGATGGTCTGGGGCGTGCTCGAATGGATGGAAATTGAGTTCGCATTTACCTGGGGCCTGCTGGCCTTCCTGCTCAACTTCATCCCCACCCTCGGTTCCATCGTGGCCAGCATCCCGCCCATCCTGATGGCCATCGTCCAGTTCTATCCCGCCGTCTGGCCCGTCGTCGGAGTGGCCGTCGTCCTGATCGTCATCCAGCAGGTCATGGGAAATCTCGTGGCTCCAAAAGTCTTTGGCGACCGCCTCAACCTCTCGCCCGTCGTGATCCTGCTCTTCCTCGTCTTCTGGGGCTGGCTCTGGGGCGTCGTCGGCGCGCTGCTGGCCGTCCCCATCGCCGCCGCCATCCAGATCGCCCTCGCCCACATCCCCCCCCTCGCCCCCCTTGCCGTCATGATGGGCTCCGGCAAGAAATATGCGAAGAAACCCTCCCCGCCCGACACCGACGTCTCATCCGGCCCGACCTGATCCATCCCCCTTGAACATTGAATATTCCTTGTTGAATATTGAATATTGATTCCCCGCAGCCCCCCACGGGTTGATCCCGTGGGTGAAGCAGGTCCGCCGCCAAGCCCCCCACACGCTATGGCGCGACCTCGTCCTCGGGGCCGGCTTCGATGAGATAGAATTGCGCCTCGGCGCCATCCACCGCGTCGGTGTACACATTCACCGGCGGGGTCGCCGGCAGGTTGGTGGCAATGCGATGCTCAAAGCCGTCCGACAAGTCCGCGCTCCGCCAGATGGAATACACGCGGTCGCTGGCGCTCTGCCAGCGCAGGACCGTCTCGCCTGCGGCCAGGTCGGGCTGCACCCGCTCGAAGTGCAGCAGCGAAAGCGGATCGTTCGGATCCGTATTCGCCAGGAATTCGCGCCAGGTCGCCATGCCGTCTTCATCCGGATCGTCCAGTTCGGCCAGATCGAAGTCGTCGTCGTAGCCCTGCTCGGCCAGCCACCACAGGGGCGTGCCAAGCGCCGCCCGCTGGGGCGCGAATACGGCTTCGACCAGGCCCGTGGACACCACCGGGCCCCAGACGAAGGCGTAGCTCGAGGTTCCGTAATCGGCTCCGAGCGACACGCCGTTGGTGCGAATGTCCGCGATGGTCCAATACGGTTCCGGATGGATTTCAAACCGCTGGTTGGAATGGTAGCGCACCTGCGGATTCTCGGGCGCGATGCTGCCGCCCCGCCCGGCCAGCGTCGCAAGGCCCAGGTTGTATTCCCAGATCTCCAGCACCCATTCGGGATGGTCGATGAAGGGATTCCGATTCCCCTGCCAGGAATGGATGCGATCATTGCGCCGCTGCTCGAAGTCGTCGGGCGGATCCTGGAAATGCCATTCGATCAGCGTGGAGAGTTTGCCCATCTGGGCGCCCGAGGCTTCCACGGAATCCACCAGTTCCAGGTTGGGCTCGTTGGCCTTCCCGCCGGCATAGCGCACATCCATGTAGAACAGGATGCGCGCCACATCGCCTTTGCTGGCGTCCGGCGGCTCGAACGTCGTGGCGGTGGTGCGACAGGTTTCCGGCGTTCCGGGGACAGGATTTCCGCCGCGCTCAAACACCTTGTTGCCCCGCTGGCTGTTGACGTCAACATCGGTGGGCTTGAGGTTGTGCGCATCCACGGAAGGCGGAATCGATACGGCGGGGCCGCCGGGGAATCCGCGGGACTGCGGCCAGACATGTTCGCGGTTCCACTGCCCCAGGCTGCCACCGTTGTTGAACTTGTCGCGCCCCTTCTGCATGTAGGCCAGCAGGACCTCCAAGGAATTGGTCGGGCATTCGTCGGAATCTTGCAGCACCGCCCAGATGGTGTCGTAGGTCAGAATGCTGTTATTGCCGATGATGCCGTTGAGGGACTCCCGCAGGGCCGTCCCGGTCTTGCCGTGGGCGTCGCGATAGTACTCGTAGTGGGGATCCTCGTCGTCAAACAGATACAAGATGGCCGAAGAGGGTTCCCCAATGCTGGCCCCGCCCGTGGATGAACTCAGGGCAATCCAAACCGTCTCGGTTTCCTCGAATTCGTCGTCGTCGAACAGGACGATGGTAAAGGACTGGCTGACCACTCCGTCGGCAAAGGTCAACACCCCATTGGTCGCCGCAAAATCCAAACCGTCCGTCGCCGTGCCGCCGACGGCGGAAAACTCCACCGACACCTCGCCATCCGCGCCGCCCAGCCGCAGGACGGGAATCGCGATGGTCCCATCCCCCTCGCCCGCGATGAAGCTGTCCGCCCCCAGAACGATGATCCCGGGACCGTCGTTGTCGTGAATGGACAGCACCGCGTTGCTGGGCGCCGCCAGCGTCGTCCCCCCGGTCGGATCGCTCAGCGCCAGCAAAACAGTCTCGGTGGGTTCGTCCAGGTCGTCTTCCAGAATCGCCACCACGAACGCCCCGGTGGTCACCCCGTCGGCAAAGGTCAGCACCCCGCTGGCTGGCACGTAATCCAACCCGGCGGTTGCCGTCCCGGCGGCGGTGGCAACGCGCACCGTCGCCTCGCCCAAACTGCCGTTGACCCGCTCCACGTTTACGACAAAGTCCCCGCCCGACTCGCCCACGGAATAGGCTGCGGACGAAAATCGAAATTCGCCGGGACGCGCAAACAGCGCGATGTTGTCAAACGCCGCTCCGCGCCAGGGAATTGGATAATAATCGAACTGCTGGAACTTGATCTTGAACGCAGAGTGGTAGGTCAGCCCGCGGGCCGCGGTAATCGGATCCAGCGCCACTTCGAAGCGCACGTAGCCATTGGAGGCGCCTTCCGCCGCGGTGAGGCCCTGGACCTTGACCCAGTTCGTTCCGTCCGCGCTCATGGCCACGCCATCGGAGTTGTGGCGGCCGGAGAATGTGGCCGGCATCGTATGGGGCCAATCGTCGAACTTGCGGTGCCAGAAGGACAACGTCACGCCCTGCTGCCCGGCCAGATCGACCGTCAGCACCAGCTCGTTCAAGCTCGCCGTGCCCCAGCCTTCCGTATCCATCGTCAGATGGAATTCGCCCTCCGGCGGACCATGGTTGGTGGTAATCGCCATCTGCCCCATCCCGGAGGAATACGTCCGCCAGTAGTTGGTCAGCGCGCCCGACTCGAAGGATTCGTGGAAGGGGAAGGCCGCCACCCCGTCGTCGTCCAGAATGGACACGACCAACTGCACCCGCTCGCCCAGCTCCGCCCCCCCGTCCGGGTCGAAAAGAGAAAGGGTGAACGTCTCCGTCGGTTCGTCCAGGCTGTCATTGGTTATGACGATGTCTACGAAAGCCTGGGTCTGGCCGCTGGCCAGCACCAGCCGGCCCGAAGCCGCCGCATAATCCTGCCCGGCAACCGCCGTACCATCCGCCGTGGCATATCCGACCGAGATTTCCCCATAGGTGGGGCCGGTCCGCACGACATGGAACCGAACCGTACCGGCGCTCTCCTGCAGTTCGGCCGATTCCAGTTCCCACTCCAGGGTTCCGCCGCGTTCATCCACCACCGTGACCGTCTCCACCCCGTTGTTGGTCCGATACGGATCGAACCCATCGCTCCACGCCCGGGCCCAATTGGTGATGCTTCCCGGTTCCGGGGTCGCCACGGTGATCCAAACCGTCGCGAAGCCTCCTTTGGCCAGCGCCCCGAGGCTGGCCGTCACCTCCTCGCCATCCACAATGCATTCCCCCTGGCTGCTGACCGCAGAAACCCATTCGAGGCCAGCGGCAATCCGATTGCTGGCCATGACCCCCTCCGCCGCCAACGGCCCGTCATTGCTGACCACCAGGGCATAGACCAACTCCGTGCCCGGCAGCACCGGGTCTTCGGATTCGACCACCGTCAGCCGGATGTCCGCCACCTGCGCCGGATCATAGACCTGCACGTTGTCGAAACATCGGCCGTAGATCGGCAGCGGATAGCGGTCGTACTGCTGGAACTTGATCTTGAAATGGCTGTCGGGCGCCAGCCCGTTGGCGGCGGCCAGCGCGGACAGCGACAACACGCGGTTGGTATACCCATCGGAATACCCATACGGCGGCATCTCCACGATGCGATACCAGTTCCATCCGTCGGCGCTGATCGCCACCCCGTCCGCATTGACCGATCCCTGGAACCACTCCGGCATGGGCTGGGCCTCGTAGTCGTAGTTGGCTTCCTGGAAATCCAAGACCGCATTGGTCTGGCCGGAAAGATCCACCGTCAAGATCAGCTCGTTCAGGCCATGGCGATTGTACTGCGTGGTATCCAGGCAGGCCTGCCGCATGCCTTCGAACGGGGCGTCGTAACCCGCATCCACCCGAATCCGCCCCGCACCGGTGGAGACAGCCGTCCAGTCGGCGGAGAATTCTCCCGCCTCGAACCCATCAAAGAACGGCAGGGTGGCTCCCGGCGATTCGTCGTCCTGGATGACCAGCGTGACGGCGGACGGCTCCGCCACATCGCCGGTACCCGTGGGAATCAGGCGGAGGATGACCGTCTCGTCTCCCTCCACGTCCACATCGTCCAGCAGGGGAATCCAGACCGTTCGGCTACGCTCGCCGGGTGCAAACGTCAGCACCTCGTCAACGGCTTCGTAGTCTTCGCCGGCCGTCGCCGTCCCGTCGGTCGTCGCCAGCCGGATGTGAGCCTCGATATCGGTCAGGCCGATGCGCTGGATCCCCACCTCCGCCGCGGCCGCGCCCTCGCGAGCCACGTATTGCGCCGCCGAGAACCGGAACATGGCGTTGGTCACCGCCTCGCCCTCCAGCGAGACGTCGTCGATGTTCCAGCCGCAGTAGGTCCAGGCGACGTCCGTCGGCCCCATCCCCCAGCGGAGATAAACGGAGGATTGGCCGTCGGCGACGGCCGAAATGTCATAACTCACATGGGTCCATTGCCAGTCGGTGATGGCCCCGCCATTGTGACGCCAGACGTCGGTCCAGTTTCGGCGGTCGGTCGAAATCTGGATGCAGGCATGATCATACAGGCTTTGCTCCACCCCCAGCCACCGCCAAAACTCCAGGCGCACGTTGCGGAAACGGGAGCAATCGATGGCCGGTGTCGTCAGGTAGAGGGTCACGGCCAGGCTGTTGGGATAGTCCCCGGCCAGATTGTAGCCATAGACGTTGGTCCCGGTGTAGCCGGACGTCGGGTCGGGATAGCCGTAGGCCCCGCCGCCCCCCAGCGGACGCCCAAAGGCCCAGGCCCCCTGCGTGCTCCAGCCCGGATTCGAATCGAACGGTTCCAGAAACACCACGTCGTTGTCCAGAATCGTCAGGACATGCGTGCCGATGGGCCCGATCTGCGCGCCCGCGGCATTCGTCAGCACCAGCACAATCGTCTCGGGACCTTCGCGCTCGTCGTCGTCGAAAATCGCCACTTCCAAATATTGGGTGGTCGAACCGTCGGCGGTGAACACCAGGTTCGTCGCCAGGATTTCATAGTCCCCTTCCTCACCCGGCGTGGCGCTGCCGCCCAACGACACCTCGACCGTCACGTCCGCCGGACTCGATAGGCCAACCGCCAGCCGCTGCTCCCCCGCGCTCTCCAGCGCCTCGGAGACCGCCAGGCTGAATCCCACCAGGCGCTCGTACACCGCGATTTCCACGGTTTCCGACGTCGAGCCATCCACGTCCTCCGCGGTAAAGGTCGTCTCGTAGATCTGGCCCACGTCGGACTCCTGCGGGGCAAACACCAGCACGCCGCTGACCGACCCCACCCCGGTCGTGGCATCGAACACCGCTCCCGGCGGGAGGTGGCTGGCCGTCAGCGTGATGTCATGCCCGTCATAGTCCAGCGCGGAAACCACCACGGACAACACCTGCCCCGGCGCGGCCATCTGCGGACCGATGGGCGCCAGCCGCGGCGGCTGGTTGGCGATCTGCCCCCCCCGGACCATCACGTCATCGAGATACCACGTCATGAACGTGGAGGAAAAACGGAACTGAACGCCAGGGCTCTCTTCATAACCCGGCACATCCAGCAGGTTAAACGACTCGATGGCCCCGGTGGTCCGAACCACGAACGATCCCAGCGCCATCCACTCCCCCTCGCCGATCCGATACTCCACCCAGGCCGTCTGGCCGTTCCCCGCGTTGCTGGCGTCCGCGTAGAAGGACAGATTGGTTGGGTAGTCCACCGGCGGCGTCACCAGCGCGGCATTGGTACCCAAGGCACGGCAGTTGGGCGCGCTGGAATAGTGCGCCATATTCTGCCAGGGTTGGCTCCCCTCGTTTTCCCATCCTTCGGGCAGCTCCGTCGAAGCGTCAAAATCCTCGAACAGCAGGATCGTCGGATCCGTTTCATAGACCGTCAAGGTCAGGTGGATCCGATCCTCCCCATCCTTGTCTTCGGCCACGAACGCCATCGTGTAGGCTCCCGGCGCAACGGGCGTCCAGGTAAACGTGTGGGTCAGCGGCGCCGTCCCCATCAGCGGATTGGGATCAAAGCTCGATCCCGCCGGTAGGTCAATTCCCGTCAGCGTGATCTCGTCGCCATCCGTCTCCGCCACCCGCACCTCGATCCGCACCTCTTCGCCCGTCAGCACCAACCGGTTGGTTTCCGACGGCTCCAGGCTCAGCGTCGGCGGAACGTCGGAAAACGGCGGCGGACCGGTCTGGACCAGCACATCGTCCAGATACCAGGTGGCAAACGTCGAGTTGAACCGGAAGCGAACCCCCTCCGTGGCCGACAGGTTGGGCGTGCCGTTCAGCGGGTAATGTCTTGTGCTACCAGCCGTACTGACCGTAAAACTGGCCAGCAGCCCCCAGGTCGCGCCTCCATCCAAGCTATAATCCACCGTGGCGGTCTTGCCATTGCCCGCATTGCTGGCATCGACATGGAAAGACAGGTTGGTCGGATAATCAACCGGCGGAGTCTGCAGCGACTGCCCCGATGCCAGCGCCCGGCAGTACGGCGGGCTGGAATAATGTGCGGGATTGTTCCAGGCCGTGCTCCCCCCGTTCACCCACCCCGCCGGCAGGGCGGTGCCGGAATCAAAATTCTCGCTCAAATCGGCCGCCGCCACCATCGGGAGACAAACCAACAGGCAGACCCCAACCAGCGCCCGCCACAGGCCGGGCCCACGCCGCCACCGTGAACACTCCCTCCTTCTTGTCATCCGGTCGATCCAATCGATGGAGCCAGAAACTAAACCGCATCCCGAATCCGCACAACAAGATTCGACCAAAGGGCCTCTGGCAAAAGGGGCTCTGGCAGTTGACAGGCACGGGTCGGCCGATTATGGTGCGCACTTGGATTGTTCGGCGCGGTAGCCAAGTGGTAAGGCGAGGGTCTGCAAAATCCTTATTCATCGGTTCGATTCCGATCCGCGCCTCCAGATGTTTTCCCGTACGCGGCGACGGGGCAGCCTCGGCGGCTGTCCGGCGCCGGTTGATTGTCCATCGGCAGCCCCATGAGCACTCCGCATACCCAACAGGTCGATGAGGTCCTGGCCGACCGGCAGACCCGCATCGACGGGCTTTCGGCCGCCGAGGCCGCCTCCCGCCTGGCCGCCCATGGTCCCAATGAATTGCTCGAAACCATCGCCCGCCCCGCCTGGCGGATGCTGCTGGCGCAATTCATCGAGCCCCTGATTTTGATCCTGGTCGGGGCGGCGGGGCTGTCGTTCCTGCTGGGGGATGTCACCGAGGGCGCCGCCATTCTGTCCATCGTGATTCTGTTCGGCGTGCTCGGGTTTATCCAGGAATACCGGGCGGAAAAGGCCATGGCCGCCCTGCGGCAACTGGCCTGCCCAACGGTTCGCGTCCGCCGCAACGGCGAATTGCGCGAAGTGCCCGCCCGCGACCTCGTCCGTGGCGATGTCGTGCTGCTCGAAACCGGCAACATCGTTCCCGCGGATTTGCGCTGGATCAATTGCCTGAACCTCGGGGTGATGGAAGCCGCCCTGACCGGCGAGTCGGAACCCGTACGCAAACAGCCCGACGCGCTGGTTGGCGAGACCCTTCCGCTGGGCGACCGCACCAACCTGGCCTATATGGGCACCATTGTGGCCCATGGCCGCGGTTCGGGCGTCGTGATCGAGACCGGCATGCACACGGAGCTGGGCAAGATCGCCGACATGATCCAGAACATGGAGTCCACCCGGACACCGCTCCAGCGAAAACTAACCCAGGTGGGCAAGCACTTGTCGCTGGCCGGAGTCGGGGCCGCGCTGGCGCTGCTGGTCATGGGCCTGCTGCGGGGCGAACCGTTCACCCTGATGCTGCTGACCGCCGTCAGCCTCCTGGTCGCCGTGGTGCCCGAAGGCCTCCCGGCCGTTATCACCGCGACCCTCGCCCTCGGCGGACGGCGCATGCTCAAGCGCCATGCCCTGATCCGCAAGCTGCCGGCCGTCGAAACCCTCGGATCGGTCACCGTGATTTGCACGGACAAGACCGGTACCCTGACCGAAAACCGAATGACGGTTGTGCGGGCCCGGCCCCTGCGGGAAACCGTGACCTTCGACCGCGGCGGGGCAAGTCCGGCCGCGAACCCGGATGACGATCTGCGCGCCCTGCTTCTGCTCGGGGCCTTGAGCAACGACGGCCACCTGGTCTTCGGTGAAACCAATCAGCCGCCCCAGGCCATCGGCGACCCCACCGAAACGGCCCTGCTGCTCGCCGCGGAGCGCGTCGGAATCCCCACCCAGTCCCTGGCCGCGGAGCTGCCCCGCCTGGCCGAGTTCGGGTTTGACTCCGACCGAAAACGCATGACCACGCTGCACCGTGGATCCGGCACGGATTTTCCGTTGCCGGATTGTCTCGCCAGTCCGGTCTTTGCCGCCCTCAAGGGGTCCACCGACGGCTTGCTGGCCCGGTCGACCCATGTGCTGGATCGCGGACGCGTCACTCCGATGACCGATGGGGTCCGCGATCGCTTTCGAACCGAAAACGATCAGATGGCCGCCGAAGGCATCCGCGTTCTGGGCGTCGCCTTTCGGCCACTCGAAACGCTTCCCGGTTCGGAGGCCCCAGCGGACAGCCTGGAACATGATCTGGTTTTCTGCGGACTGATCGGCATGCTGGACCCGCCGCGCGAAGAGGTTCGCGCGGCCGTTGCCCAGAGCCATGCCGCCGGCATCCGGACCGTCATGATCACCGGCGATCACCCCCTCACCGCCGCCGCCATCGCGCGCAGCCTCGGTCTCGCTTCGGCCGGCCGGGAACTCCGCGGGATTTCCGGCACGGAGTTGGCCGCGCTGTCCGATGCCGACCTGGAGCAGCAGGTCGAGACCCTCACGGTCTATGCCCGGGTATCGCCCGAAGACAAGTTGCGCATCGTCACCGCGCTGCAACGCCGGGGACACGTGGTGGCCATGACCGGCGACGGCGTCAACGACTCCCCCGCCCTCAAACGCGCTGAAATCGGCGTCGCCATGGGCATCACCGGCACCGATGTCGCCAAGGAGTCTTCCGACATGGTGCTGCTCGACGACAACTTCGCCAGCATCGTGGCCGCCATCGAAGTGGGCCGGACCATCTTTGACAACTTGGTGCGCTTTATCAAATTTTCCTTCGGGGGCAATCTGGGCAAGGTTCTCGTGATGCTGTTGGCGCCGCTGGCGGGCATCGGCACCATGGCGCTGCGGCCCCTCCATCTGCTCTGGCTGAACCTGCTGACCGACGGGCTGATGGGCCTGGGCCTCGGGCTGGAGGCCCCCGAATCCAATGTCATGCGCCGCCCCCCCCGCGCCCCGGATTCTCCGGTGTTCGATCGCTCTGCCATTCTGCATGTCAGTTGGATGGGTGCCTTTCTTTGCGTGATATCCCTGCTGCTGGCCGGCGCCTGGCGCGCCTTTCGGCCGGAAAGCAACGAATGGCAGACCGTGCTCTTTTCCGCCATCGGCTTTGCCCAAATCGGCCAGGCCTGGGGACTGCGCGCACTGACCGCCCGCGCGTTCCGGTTCAAGGCCAATTCCGCGTTGGTGGGGCTGACCCTGCTGACGCTCGTGCTGCAACTGGCCGTGATCTATGTCCCCGCCCTGGCCCGCATCTTTACGCTTCAGCCCCTGTCGGCCGGCGGGCTCGCCGCCACCGCCGCCCTCGGCGTGCTGGTCTTCGGGGTGGTCCACCTGGAACGCCGACGGCACGGCTGACGCCGGTTTCGGGATTGCCCCGCCCGCGGCCCCGGTGCTACCGTCCATGGCGTGGTGGCAGATGATTCCGAACCTGCCCCTGCCTACATTCGGGAGTTGCCCATGTTTCTGGAACGCGAATTCACGTTTGACCGGGTCATCCGCCTGGTGCTGGGGGCCGCCATTCTCACCGCCTTGATCTACCTGCTGGGGGTGCTGCGCGATGTGCTGACCCCCTTCGCCCTGGCGGTACTGCTGGCCTACATGCTGAATCCTCTGGTCGTCCGTATTCAGCGCGTCGTTTCCAACCGCAAGGCGGCGGTTACCCTCAGCCTGCTGCTGGTGGTTACCATCGCCACAATGGCCATCTGGCTGCTGGCCCCCATTCTGGCTCGCGAGTTTTCGGGACTCGGCGCCCTTTTTCGGCAGGTGACCGCCCGCCCCCTCCCCACGTGGCTCTCCGAACTGTTGCCCGCCGACCTGTGGACCCGTATCGTGCAATGGACGTCCGAACCGGATTTCCAGGAGATCTTCTCCGCGGAACGCCTGTGGCACCTGGTCGAAGCCGGCGCCCAAAAAGCGCTGCCGCGCGCCTGGCAGCTCCTCCATGGGGCCGCCGGATTCCTCCTGGGCCTGCTCGGATTGCTCGTGGTCGGCTTCTATCTCGTGTTTTTGCTGGTGGACTTCGATTCGTTCACGTCGTCCTGGCCGGCGCTGATTCCCGATGCCTACCGGGAGCGCACGATGGAATTTTTGCACGAGTTTGCCGACGGCATGCGGCGCTATTTCCGGGGACAATCCGCCATCGCCGCCATGGTGGGCATTCTGTTCGCCATCGGATTCTGGCTGATCGGCCTGCCCATGGGCATCCTGCTGGGCCTGTTCATCGGACTGCTGAACATGATCCCGTACATGCAGATCATCGGCGTCGTGCCGGCTCTCCTGCTGGCCGTTCTGAACGCCTGGGTCACCGGCGGCCACATCTGGGTGGCGCTGGGCCTGTGCCTCCTGGTGTTCGCCGTGGTGCAGACCATTCAGGACATGGTCCTGGTGCCGCGCATTCTCGGGCGCAGCCTCGGCATGAATCCCGTCGCCATTCTGCTCTCTCTCAGCATCTGGGGGCGACTGCTTGGCACGCTGGGCCTGTTGATCGCCCTGCCGATGACCTGCCTGCTTCTGGCCTACTACCGGCGCTATTGGATCCCCATGCGCCCGCATGCCACGCCCGCGACCTCGGCCGCCCCGCCACCCGCCCCATCCGAACCACCCAGACCGGGCGGAGGTTGAGTTTCACAACGCGGCCCCGGAGGATCCCCACACTCGCCAGAAATGGTGGACGGGACCGTGGCCATGGCCGATGCGGTAGTCCGCTCCGGACCGAATGGCGCCGGTCAGATACTCCTTGGCGTGCCGCACGGCGTCCCCCACCGCCTCGCCCCTCGCGAGCTGCGCGGCAATGGCCGACGATAGCGTGCAGCCCGTGCCATGCGTGTTGATCGTATCCACCCGCTCATCCGTCAGCACCGTCACCTCTCCGCCTTCTCGTTGGGTAAGAATATCGATGGCGGGGCCCGTCAAATGCCCGCCCTTGACCAATACACTCCGGCAGCCCAGGCCCAACAGCCGAACCGCCGCGGTGTTCATGTCATCCGGCGTGACGATCGCCATATCCAGCAACACTTCGGCTTCGGGGATATTAGGGGTCAGGACGGTTGCCATGGGAACCAACGCCGACTTCAGGGCCTCCACCGCGTCATCCTGAAGCAGCTTGTCCCCGCTCTGCGCCACCATGACCGGATCCAGCACGATCCGCTCCACCCCGTACTCCGCAAGCTTCCGCGCCACCATCCCGATCAACTCCGCCGAATACAGCATGCCGATCTTCACCGCGTCCGCCCCCAAATCCCCCAGCACCGCGTCGATCTGCTTCTCCACAAACTCCACCGGCACCGGATGGATTCCCGTCACCCCCTGCGTGTTCTGCGCGGTCAACGCCGTGATCACGCTCATGCCATAGCACCCGTTCGCCGCGAACGTCTTCAAGTCCGCCTGGATCCCCGCCCCCCCCCCGCTGTCCGATCCCGCAATCGTCAATACCCGCCGATAGTTCTTCACATTCATGATCTCCTCCCGCCGTCCGGAATTATACTATTTATAAATACTATATACAACCGTTTTGTACATATCAGGATCGTTCCGCCGACGCCGCGGTGATCACCGCGCGGAGGGTTGCCGCTACCCGGCGGGGGTCTTCGGCACCCATGATGGCCGATACCACCGCCAGCCCGTCCGCCCCGGCCTCGCGCACTGCGTGCGCATTGCCGGCGTGGATTCCGCCGATCGCCACCACCGGAATTGTCACGGTGGCGCGAATCGCCCGCAGGCCGTCCAGCCCCAGCGGCGGCGCGGTGTCCGTCTTGGTCGGCGTGGCGAACACGGGGCTTGCGCCGACATAATCCGCGCCGTCCCGCTCCGCCCGCACGGCGTCCTCGACCGATTCCGCCGAGACGCCGATGATCCACCCTTGCGGAACCAATCGCCGCGCGTCGGCGATCGGCAGGTCCTGCTGGCCCAGATGGACCCCGTCGGCGCCCGCCGCCAGCGCCACGTCCACGCGGTCGTTGATGATCAGCGGCACCCCCGTGCCCTCCAGCGCCGCCTTCACCGCCCGGGCTTCCGCCAGAAATTCCCGGGTGTCGGCGTTCTTCTCGCGCAACTGCACGCACGTCGCGCCGCCCGCCACCGCCTCGCGCACGATCCACGCCGTCTCGCGCCCGCGCGATAGCCTGCGATCCGTCACCAGCATCAGAGAAACCACGCCCGGCTTCATGCCGTCCCCTCCCTCGCTTCGATCCGGCACCCCAACCGAAACTCTTCCGATGTCAGCCCATGCAAGGCATCCAGGAACCGGACCACAAACGACCCCGGTCCCGCCGCGCCGTCCGCCGCGCACTCGCCCGCAAGCCCATAATACGCCAACGCCGTCGCCGCCGCCGACACGGGATCGGCATCCACCCCGGCAAAGGCCCCGATGACCGCGGTGGCCCCGCAGCCCGTCCCCGTCACGCAGCCCATCAGCGGATGCCCGTTGGCCACCCGCACCACGCGCGCGCCGTCGGTGATGAAATCCACCGCGCCGGTGATCGCCACCGGCACGCCCAGCTCCCGCGCCAGCGCCCCGGCCCGCTCCGCCGCCGCCTCCACGGTGTCGGCGGAATCCACCCCCTTGCCCTTCGAGGCCGCGCCGGCCAGCGCCAGGATTTCCGATGCGTTGCCGCGCACAAGCGTCACGCGCATCTCGGCCAGGATGCGCTTGGCCGCCTCGGTGCGCAGCCGCGTTGCCCCGGCCCCCACCGGGTCCAGCACGATCGGCACGCCCAGCTCCGTTGCTTTCCGCCCCGCCTTGAGCATCGAGGCGATCCACGCGTCGTCCAGCGTCCCGATGTTCAGCACCAGCGCCTTGGCAAAGGCCACCATCTCCTCGACCTCGTTCTCCGCGTGCGCCATCACCGGCGATGCCCCCGCCGCCAACAGGATGTTCGCGGTGAAATTCATCACCACGAAGTTCGTGATGTTGTGCACCAGCGGTTGGCCTGCGCGCACCGCCTCCAGATTCTTGGCCGCCTGCGCGGACCATTCCATGTTCGTCTTCATGTCCGGTTCCTTTCTCCAAGGCTGATCGCCAAATAGATGCCCGCCGCCATCGCCATCGCCGGAATCGACGCCCCGCCCGCAAAGCCCATCTTCGCGCACGCATGGTAGGTGCCGAAGCCGGCCGCCCACGCCCCCATCGCCCTCCAGTTCACCCCGCCCGCATACCAGTAGCGCCCGCGGCGGTAGAGATCCTCCGCCACGTAGCGCCCGCGCTTCAGGATGAAATAGTCCGACAGCACCACGCCAAACAATGGGCAAAACGCCGACCCGATGAACAGCAGGAACCCCTCGTATTTCGTCGCATCGAAGAACAGGGCGATCAGCGTGCCCGCCGCTCCGCCCAGCAGCACCAATCCCCGCGTGCCCAGCCTGGGAAACAGGCTCTGTGCCGACACCGCGTTGGAATAGATGTCGAGGAACGTGGTCGTCAGCGTGGACAGCAGCACCACCAGCAGCGCCGGCACCAGCAGCCCGTGGCCGCCCATCAGTTGCAGCAGCATGGATTCCGGCGCGCCCGATCCCGTCGCCAGCGCCGCCACCAGCCCCACCGCATACATCCACGAGCTCACGATGAAATACCCCCACCACGTGCCGCGAATCCCGCGCCCCGGCACCGCCGCATGGCGCGTATAGTCCGCCACCAGCGGCATCCACGAAATCGGCATGGCGATCGCCAGATCCAGCCCCAGCATGAACGGCATCGACGGCACCGACGGCACGGCCCACAGCTCGCGCCACCCGTACGTCTTCAGCGCCAGCGCCGTCATCACGACGGAAAGCCCCAGCAGCAGCACCACCCCGATCTTCTGGAGCATCTTCCATGCGCGGCTGCCCGCCAGCGCCCATAGCGTCGTCAGCGTCCCCAGCGCCACGATCCAGATCCCGGCGTGCTCCGCCCCGCCGGCGAGCCCCGCCGCCGACTGCCCCCCGATCCACAGCATCACCGCCGTCCAACCCGCCAGCTGCACCACGTTGAGCACCGCCGGCAGCGCCGACCCCCGGTTGCCCAGCGCCCCGCGCGTGCTCACGATCGACGGCACCCCGTGGCGGCTGCCGATCAGCCCGCCCAGCGCCATCGGCGTATTCCCCAGCAAATGGCCCAGCAGGATGATGGCCAACCCCGCCACCAGCCCGAACGATACCAGCAGCCCCCCCGCCCAGATCTCTGACAGCGAAATCGCCGCCCCTGCCCACAGCAGGAAGAAATCCCGCTCCCGCAGCGTCCGCTCTTTGCCGTCCACCGGCCCGAATGTCGACATGGCTCTCCGTTCCTTTCCGGTGCGCCGGGGAGCCTGCCGCGGCCTTCAACAAAAACGCCGCGGTTCCATCGGGGGGGAAACCACGGCTTTTTCAAGCGATCCGCTATCCCTGCGCTGGAATGATCCAACAGGTTCCAAGGGTTATCCGGAAACCGGAACTCTCAGCCCTCTCCATCGAGGACACCCCTAGCGACCAATATTCAATTACGCTGGCAACATACCACGCTCCCACGCCCCGTCAAGTGCCTCCCGCTGGGCGGGGGTGGGCGGGACGCATCTGCGATTGGGTGTACCGATCAGAACGGCGGCCTGGGCCAGGCCGCCCTACCTGGGAATCTCCAAAAAGGTAGGGCGCGCTGGCCCAGCGCGCCGGGATCGGGTTTGGATTGGCCATGATTGTTGACGAAATGCACCGAATCGCAGATGCGCCCGGTGGGTGGGAGTTGGCCAGGGGACGCATCCCGGTTTTCCACACCGTGGAAAACAAGTTTCCATACCGTGGAAAACTTCCTGAAAAGTTTTCCATGGCATGGAAACCGCGCGACGGACATGGAATCCGCGTCTATTCCTGCATGTTTTCGCCGGCCTTCTCCAGGGCTTCACCGGTCTTCTCGACCGCTTTCTCCGCGCGGGCCTTGGTGTTCTCCGCCGCCCGGTCCATCGCCGCGCCGGCCTTTTCGCCCGCTCCGGGAGCGCCCGAGTCGGATTTCGGCGAGCAACCGGCCAGGGCCAAGGCCCCCACCGCCGCCACCACTGCAAACCACTTCATCTGAGTCTTCTTCATGTGTCTTCCATTTCTTGTTTCTGGTTGATGTTCAACCTAGATTCTTTTCGGTCACGGCGCACCGGCAGCCCTTAGCACCTCGTGCACCTTGGTCGCCAGTTCAGTTCGCGAAAACGACTTCTGGAGGAAGTCCGTGTTCTGCTCCAGCACGCCTCGCTGGGCGATCACGTCGGCCGTGTAGCCGGACATGTACAGCACCCGGACGCCGGGCTTCAGCGCGGAGATGCGCCGTGCCAGTTGCTTGCCATCCATTCCGGGCGCAGAACCCCAAAACCGTCCGGGGCTACAGCCGCCAGTTGACGAAGACCATCACCGGGGCCAGTTCGTTGGGCAAGCGGACAATATTGGCAAGGGGTATGGGCGTCCCCTGATGTGTGGGTTTTGGGTTTCCACCTGGAAAAAGGCTACGCGAGGCCCGCGTCCCTTTCCATGGGAAGAAACCCTACTTGCCCGTGGCGGGGGCGGCCTTGCGGTCGCCCCGCTTCTTCTTGGGGGCGGCGTTCCGGCGCCCCGCTTCCGGACGGAGAGACGGATTGACGGGCAGTGCACCGCCTTCGCCTTCCCATCGCTCCAGCGCGCGCTGTTCCAGAACCGCCGCCGGAATGCGGGGGAGCAATTCAACGGTTTTGGGGTAATCGGGCTCCGGCTTTTTCATCTGGTGGATTCTAATCCGCTCTCCCGTGTTAGTCCTTCGCACCAGAGCCGAAAAGGGTCACGCCCGACAGGCCCACGACCGCGGCAACGGTTCCCGCAATCAGCATCCACACGGACTTGTCGGTGGGGGTGCCCGTAAAGAATCGGGACAGGTCCGAACTAAAGGAATCCATCGCCATGACCCCGAAAACGATGAGCACAATTCCTATTACAAGCAATGCCAGGGAAATCGTCCTATTCATGTTGTCCTTCTTTCTTTCTGTTACTTCACAAACAAACATAGGCGATGAATCTCGCCATCGCCATGGAGTGAATCCCCCACCCCCGGCAATGGACGGCCCCGGTGGCACGGAGACACAAGAGCACGCGAAGCCGGCTCCACAGGGTTCATGTGATCTCTCGCACCAGGCTGTCCTTCACGGGCGCGCGGCTTGCGACCCGTTCGTGCCAAAGTGGCTGATCGGCCGCCCCGGGAGGCCTCAGGTCTTCAGAAATGCCAGCAGGTCGGCATTGAGCCGCTCCTTGTGCGTGTCGGCGAGACCATGGGGCGCGCCCGCATAGACCTGGAGGGTGGCGGTGGAAACCAGTTGCGCCGTGCGAAGTGCCGAGGCGCCGATGGGCACGATCTGGTCGTCGTCGCCGTGGATTATCAAGGTGGGCACGTCGAACTTCTGGAGATCCTCGGTGAAGTCCGTCTCCGAAAAGGCCTGGATGCAAGCCAACTCGTTGGCGAGTCCGCCTTGCATGCCTTGGAGCCAGAAGGCGTCGCGGACGCCGGGACTGACCTCGGCACCGGGCCGGTTGGCGCCGAAGAACGGCGTCGCGAGGTCCTTGAAAAACTGCGAGCGGTCGGCGGCCACGCCGGTGCGGATGTCATCGAAGGCCTTCATCGGCAGGCCGCCGGGATTGGCGGCCGTCTTCAACATTAGCGGCGTCACCGAGCCCATCAGCACCATTTTGGCCACGCGCCGGGTGCCATGGCGGCCGACGTAGCGGGCGACCTCTCCGCCGCCGGTCGAATGGCCGATCAGAGTGATGCCGTCCAGGCCGAGTCTGTCGATGAGTTCGGCCAGATCGTCGGCATAGGTGTCCATGTCGTTGCCGGTCCACGGCTGGCTCGACCGGCCATGGCCGCGACGGTCATGGGCGATGCCGCGATACCCCTTGGAGGCCAGGAAGACCATCTGGTTTTCCCAGGCGGCGGCGGTGAGCGGCCAGCCATGGCTGAACACGACCGGCGGGCCGGCGCCCCAGTCCTTGTAGTAGAGTTGGGTGCCGTCTTGGGTGATGATCGTGCTCACGTGGATTCTCCTGGGTTCATCGAGATCGCTTGACGGATAAGCGTGCAGCCCTCCGCCTCACCCCCTCGGCGAAGATGCAGACTCCAGCCCCTTCGAACGCGGAAGCGCGTGGCGTCAGCGGCGAACCAACAACACGACGATCACGATGACCAGCAGCAGGCCGACCGAGCCGCCGCCAATCCAAATGCCGCTGGCCAACATCGGTGTATACAGGATATGCATGACACGCCTTTCGATTTCGACGGCAAGGGATTCGCCATCGCTTTCACTGCAACCCTACGCGACAGGACGAATCGTGCCAGCGGGGTATAACCCGTATCGAAGCGGCCCCGGAATGGACCGCGACTCCCGTTCACCGGGGGCGGCGATGGCGGCGCCTCACCGCAGGAATTTGCCGACGAAGGGCGAGGTCTCGCCCCGCCGCCGGAAATGGCCGGAAGGTCCCTCGCCCAGGAATTCGGAGAACCAGGACTCGTGTTCGATTTCCTCGTTGAGAATCGCCTGCGCCAGATCGTAGGTCCGATGATCCTTGCCGGCGGTCAGGTTGCAGATGTGGGTGTACCCGCGCACGGCGCAGCGCTCGGCGTTCACCAGCACCCTCAAGATGCCCTGGATGTCCGTGGGGTCCGCGGGCAACACGGCCGGCGGACAGGCCGCCAGGTCGTGGAACGCCCGCAGGTCGTTCGGCAGTTTTCCGCCCAGTTCATAGATGCGTGGAATCAACGCTTCGAAGTGATTGCGATCTTCGATGCGCGCCGTCTCCGCGATTTCCTTGATCCCTTCCCCTTGAAGTCCGATCAGGTTGATTCGCAGAATCGTGTAGTAATAGTAGGGACTCAATTCGGCGGCGGCGTTCCGGATCAGCAACTCCACCAGTTCATCCACGTTGATTCCCGTCCGTTCAACCATTTCCCGCGTCACCTTGGCCACGGCGTCCTCCCGGTCCTTTGTGCTGCATCTTGCCCCATCCCATCGACGGCGTGGGCGCGAGTTCCCGCTTGATCCAAGGGCCCGGGAAGGTTGGCTCCCCCAACGTTGGTTTCCTCGGTCACCGCTTCCGGACGGGGAGTTGGGCCGCCGGGCCGCGTCACGCCTCTACCTGCCCACCACCCCGGCGAACGTCGTATCGGGACCTCCGGGACGATGCGGGTTGGCATTTCATAGTTCACGGGATGGGCCTCCATTTCCGGTTGCGGTCGGTTCCATTATCTCTCGCTACTTCAACTGCGCCTCGGCGAAGCCCCAGTTGGCCAGATGGTCCAGGAAGGCCTGGACAAAGTCTTTGCGGCGGTTCTGATAATCGAGATAGTAGGCGTGCTCCCAGACGTCGCACGTCAACAGCGCGGTTTGCTTGTGCGCCAGCGGCGTATCCGCATTGGAGGTCTTGACGACCTTCAAGGCGTCGCCCTCCTGGACCAGCCAGACCCATCCGCTGCCGAACTGCGTCATGGCCGCCTCGCTGAAGGCGGTCTTGAACTCATCAAAACTGCCGAACGTGGCGTTGATCCTCTCCGCCAGCGTGCCCGTCGGCGCACCGCCGCCACCGGGCTTCATGCTGTTCCAGAAGAACGTGTGGTTCCAAACCTGGGCGGCGTTGTTGAACAGACCCGCCGCATTGGACCGACCCGCCGCCTGGCGGATGATGTCTTCCAGCGATACCCCGGCAAACTCCACGCCCACCGCCAGCTTGTTGAGATTGTCCACATAGGTCTGGTGATGCTTGCCGTGGTGAAATTCCAGCGTCCGCGCCGAAATGGACGGCTCCAAGGCCTCCGGGGCATAGGGCAATGCCGGCAGCGTAAATGCGGGGGCTGACTTCTCTTTTTGCGAGTTCATCCGCTTTCTCCTGTTTAGTTATTCTGCTCCCGGTTCCCCCTCGCCCGGCAGGCGCAGGGGAACTGGAATCAGACAGAGGTTATAAGCGCCAGTTGACGAACACCATCGCCGGGGCCAGTTCGTTGGGCAAGCCCGAGAACCATTGGTTGTCCGGCATGATGTTGACCAGGCCGATTTGCACGCCGGATCTGGCGTGGGCCGCATAGTTGAACAGGCCGAATTGCAACCCGGTCAAGGTCCCCGCGTAATTCACCAGGCCGCTCTGCAGGCCTTTCATCGAGCCCTCGACATAGTTCACGAGGCCTCCCTGCCACCCGAAGAAGTCGCCCGTTGCGTAGTTGATCGGTGCCCACTGGATGCCCCGGTAGTTGTCGGCGTAGTTGAGCAGCAACCCCAGGCTGAACCCCGCGCTGTCACCCGTGGAGCCGTTGACGATGCCGAGGGCCAGCGCCGTCTGCGGGTTCTCGCCCCAGAGGCTCAAGGCCAGGCCTTCGATCCGTTCCGATTTCCCGAAGAGCGAGACGCCCGGCGTGAGGCTGACTTGAAGCGGTTTGGAGGCGGACGCGAGGGTGCCGGCGGCAATCCACCCCGCAACGATGAGGACAAGTATTTTGTTCATTCTGATTTTCCTTGATGTATCACTTATTTCACGCGGATGTTTTTAATGCTGTCGAGGAGGCCGAAGATCTGCAGCAGCCACACGCAAATCACGACCACCACGACGATGTTCAGGATTCTCTTCACGGGCTTGGCCATGGGGAGGTAGGCGTTGATCGCCCAGAGCGCGACTCCGGCGACGATCAAAATGACAACGACGTTTACGATCGGCATGGGATTCTCCGGGGTTGAGGGTTGCGGCGTTCCTTACGGTGCTACGCTACGTGACGTCGGTGCGCCTTTCCATGGGGACAAACCCGCCCCCCCTAGCTCACGTGCTGTTCGCAGATTTTGCGAAAATGGTAGCCGGTGATGGCCAGGATGATCGCATCCGGCAGCAGCCGGGGGCGTCGGAACTGGGTCCACAGCAGAAGCCTCCAGTAATGGAAACGCTCCTTCCCCAAGATGCCCAGCCGGTAGAATGAGCGCACCAGCGCGAGCCAATGGCACCATTGCAGCTTCCCTCGCGCCCGGGTCGGCTGATATTCGCGGAGGAACGTCCGGACCCGCTGATAGTAGGGCGCGGGGGAATAAATGGTATCCAGGATTTGACGGTAGCCGGCCTTCAGGGTTTCCAGGCTCATCGCCGGAACAATGTTGGTGGTCCCGTCCACATTGTCGCCCGACGACTCTTCGCGCAGACGCCCCTGGCTCTTCAGGCGCTCGTAGAGCCGGGTGCCGGCGGGGGCTTGCAACAGGCCCACCATGGCCGTCACGATGCCGCTTTGCTGGATGAACTCGATTTGCCTCCGGAAGATGGAGGGCCGGTCGTGGTCGAACCCGACGATGAAGCCCCCCTGCACCTGCAGGCCCGCCCGCTGGATGCGCTTCACGTCTTCGACCAGATCGCGCTTCCGGTTCTGCACTTTGCTGCACTCGGCCAGGCTGTCCTCGTCCGGGGTTTCGATGCCGATGAAGACCTTGGTAAAGCCGGCCGCAACCATCCGGGCCATCAAGTCCGGGTCGTCCGCCAGATTGATGGAGGCCTCGGTGAAAAACCGGTTCCCGGTCTTGTCCGCCCGCCACGCCATCAGGGCGGGCAGCAGATCGGCCTTCAGATACGCCTTGTTCCCGATGAAATTGTCATCCACGAAAAACACGTCGCCGCGCCACCCCCGGGCATACAGGCCATCGAGTTCGGCGAGGATCTGGGCCGTGCACTTGGTGCGCACCCGGTGGCCCAAGAGGGCGGTGACATTGCAGAAATCGCAGTTGAAAGGACACCCGCGCGAGAACTGGATGCCCATGGACCCGTAGCGCTTCAGGTCCAACAGATCCCAGCGAGGCGCCGGCGTTTCCCGCATGTCCGCGAACCGGTCGGGCGCATATACGCGCTTCGGACCGCCCTGAGCGAGATCCTCGAGAAACATCGGCAGCGTCAGTTCGGCCTCGTTCAGCACGAAGTGATCCACGTCCGGATACTGTTCGTGCTCGCTGCTGAAGAGCGGCCCTCCCGCCACCACGAGGAGCCCCGCGGCCTTGCACCGGGCCGCCAGCCGCCGCGCTGGTTCGCGCTGGACGACCATGGCGCTGAGGAATGCGGCATCCGCCCAGGCCAGATCCGCTTCTGAAAGCTCCCGCACATTGAGATCCACCAGCCGCACCGGCCAGTCCGGCGGCAACAGGGCGGCGACGGTCAGCAGCCCCAGCGGCGGCAGCGCCGAGCGCTTGCCCACAAACGCCAGCGCATGCTTGAAACTCCAGAACGTGTCCGGAAATTCAGGATAAACCAGCAGGATGTTCATCGGTCTTTCTCTCCGACGACCCCCCGGGGACGGATTAGGTTGCGCCGAGTACGGGCTGCGGCTGCCGCGCCCTTTTCTGCGTCTCCTTCTTTTCTTTTTTAACGATGGCCTGCCGCTGCTCTTTCGCCCGGTCCTTCCGCCCTTTTCTGTCGCCCATGGGGGACCTCCTTCTGTTCTTCGAATTCACCTACGATTGCGTTCAATTCGGCCACGGCTTTGTCCGCTCCCGAGCGCCCCCGTTTCCTGACCGGGAGAAAACTCTCTGGCGATGTGGCGAATGTCATACTTGAGCAACGGACACGCCTCGGTCGACAACCCGTCCCGTCGCCGGATGAGAAACATCCCCTTGCGCGCCGTGGTCACCACCGCGTTCCAGTCGCCTTCCGTCACCTGAACCATCAACTGGCTCGAAACGACCCTCCATTGTTCCACGCAAAGGACCGACTCCCCGTCCTTCACGACGGCCGGGCAACCGTTGCACGCCGCCACCGGGGCGGCTGGCTCATAGTGCCTCATCCCGCCCCTCTCAAATCCGGCCGATCAGCATCAGGACCAGCACGATCAGGAGAATCAGCGCCATGCCGCCGCTGGGCAGGTACCCCCACTCCCGGCTGTGCGGCCAGGTGGGAACGGCCCCGATCATCATCAGGACCAGCAAGATCAATAACACAGTGCCGAGCATAACCGCCTGCCTTTCTTCCGCGGGGAATCCCCGCTCCACTTCAAACCCTATGCGCATGCGTGTCCCTTCGCCATGGGGTCAAACCCTTCCCTACATCAACGCCCCGATCTGGCCCCCGAACAGGAATTCCAGCCCGACCCGAATCGACGGTCGTGCCTCGTAGCCATCGTCCTTTGGAAACTCCACCTGCGGCGTAATGGTGTAGTAGATCCACTTCCGATACAGCGAATCGCGCCACGTGACGTTCACCAGCGCATTCGCCCAGATCCATTCCGAGCTGACGATTTGGGGAAACACGCTCCCCTGCGCCACCCAGCCCCGGCCCCGGCCCGGGCGAAACCAGGCGAAGAGGAGACTCTGTTCGAATTCGACGCCCTCCAGACTCTCCGATGTGCGCTCCACCGTCCGGATCTGAAACAGCTGGTTTTCGCCCACCTGTTTTATCCAGGCGAGCGTGGTCCGTTGCCCCAACCCGTCGTCGGTGAAATAATAGCCCCGGGGATTGAAACTCAGATTGCCGTTGGCCAGCTTGTGTTCCCAGCGCCAGTCCACATCGGCATACCCCACCGGAGTCGAATGGCGCCACTTCAGTCCGCCCCCAGCCGAGAGCCGGTTGTCCCGCACCGGTCGCAACAAGATCCTGGCTCCGATGCGGGTGCTGGTCTTCTGCTTCAACGGATCCGCCCCCGGCAACGCATCCAGTTCCGAGTTGTCGACGATCAGGCGCAGCTTTCGTTCCAATCCCGGCAGGGCCATGTTGACACGGACGCGCACCTTGAAATCGGCTTCCCCTTCGCTGCGGCGGCCGCCGACCCTCGCCATCGTCCGCAGGTACAACGTGGAGAGTTCATTTTCGTAGGGATCGTCCTCCGCCAGCCATATTGTGTCCAGCCACCGCACCGCATTGTCCAACCGGCAATACCAACGCTGGTGGGTTTGATCCAGCCACCGGGTGAACCCGTTCTGGCGCCGGAGGGAGTTGGAATCCTGGCCCTGCTGGGCATAGAGCGACTCCATCTGCAGCGTCTGCACGTCCAACCTGTTCTGCTCTTGTTGCACGATCCGACTCGTCGTCACCCCGCCGTTTCCCGCGGCCACCGGAGCCACGGCCCCGGTCGGCTCCGTCGGCAAGCCCCCCCCCTCCCCGGCGGCTGTTCCCCATGGAATGGCCAACCAAAGAAGCCCGGCCAACCCCCGGGACATGACCATGTACGACGGCGCCATGAAGGAAGACCTCAACTGCACGGCGCACCCAGAGCCGCTTACGGAAGGGGGCCGATCATGCGCCTCTTCCTCGCCGTTGCGTCAAGCCGGGGCGCGGCCTCGGCCCTTTCGTCCGCTTCACCTGCCCACGGCCTTCGCGACCTTGTCGGCCGCCTTCGTGGCGGCTTGCTTCACCCGGCCCATGGCCTGATCCCGTTGGCCCTTGGCGCGCAGCTTGTCGTTGCCGACCAGCGCGCCGGCCGATTCCTCGATGCGACCCTTCGCGATCCGCGTCGAACCTTTCATCTGTCCACTTCCTCTTCTTTCGCCCCCATGGGCTAGGTGATCAATCCGCCGATCAAAATAAGACCCAAGACAATCAAGGCTAGTATTCCGGTTATCATGTTCTGGCTCCGATTCGTTCTTTTCGGTCGCGACGGTGCGTTTCCGCATCGGTCGACACCCATTCCCACGCGATTGGACAACGACTTCTTCGACCGTCATCTCGTTGTTCACGCCCGTCACGCCCTTGATGGCGGCGACCAGCTTGCCGGCCAAGGCCTTTTCGGCCTCGCTCTGGGCCACGCCGGTCAGCGTGACCTCGCCGTTGCGCGACACGACCTATGGGTCCGTTTCATTTCGTTTCCTTATGGTTTGCGGGAAAATTCCCGCTTCGGTGGAAACGCTATCCGATGCAAGCGCAGACCACCATGAGGTGAAACCCCAAGGGGGTAACACCCCATGCGGCAACCGGCTTTAGGCGTCCTCAACGGTCTTGCGCGCCACGTCTTTGGCCTGGTTCACCATGTCCCGGGCCGCCGCCTGGGCTTTTCGGACACCCTGGTCCGCGTCTTTCCGGATCTGGCCCATGGCCTGATCCCGTTGGCCTTTGGCCCGCAGCTTGTCGTTGCCGACCAGCGCGCCCGCCGCTTCCTCGATGCGCCCCTTCACAATTCCTGCCGTACCCTTCATGATGTCCATTCCGTTCTGTTCAGCGACGCGTCCGGCGGGTGCGGAGACCGCACCCGCCAACCGCGTGCCTCGCCCCTATTGGACGACGACTTCCTCGACCGTCATCTCGTTGTTCACGCCCGTCACGCCCTTGATGGCCGCGACCAGCTTGCCGGCTAATTCCTTTTCGGCTTGGCTTTGGGCCACGCCGGTCAGGGTGACTTCGCCGTTGTGCGATTCGACCGCCGTCTGGAGCGCGCTGGTCGACCGATGGGTCATCAACTCCGCTTTGGCTTTGGCGACGATGGTCACGTCGTCGAACTTGTCGCCCATGGTGCGCAGGTCGGGCGGCGGCGCATCGGCCACGGTCATCTCGTTCCTCACCTCGGTCACGCCGTCGATATCGGCGGCGTTTTCAAGGGCCACCTCCATCTGCAGCTCGTCGGCGGCTTCGCCTTCCAGCGTCACGGCGAGACCCTCGACCTCTTCGGCCTGGACCACCAGGCCCATGCCCAACACCACCGCACCGGCCAACGCCAGCGCCCAACGATTCCTATGGTTCCGTTTCATTTTCGTTTCCTTGTTGTTTGCGGAAGATATTCCCGCTTCGATGAAGACGCTACGCGACGCCAGCGCAACCCGCCATGAGGGGAAACCCTGCGGGGGTAACACCTCATAGTCATGGGCCGACCAGTCGGCTACGGTGGGGGCGTCAAATAAAGAAAGATACCCAATGAAATCCACTGCGCAAATTCTCCTGAGCCTCGTGCTGGTGGCCGCAACCACATGGATCCCCGCCGTACAGGCGCAGGGACAGCCACCGGTCAACCTGGGGTCGACCGCCCATTTCACGATCCTGGCCGGTGCCGCCATCACCCAGCCCACCGCGGGCGGCATCATCAACGGGGACATCGGGCTCAGTCCCGCCTCGGGAGCCTCCATCGGTATCCCTCCCGAGCTGGTGAATGGAACGATCTATGCGGTCGATGCCACCGGCACCCAGGCGCCCAACGTCGTGATCGATCCGGCCCTGCTGACCGCCGCCAAGGGCGATTTGACCATTGCCTACAACGACGCCGCCGGACGGACCCCCGTGCCGACCGGGGACTTCCTGAATCCCAACAGCGGCAACATCGGCGGACTGAATCTCGTCCCGGGCCTTTATAAATTCGACACTTCGGCATTCATCACGGGATCGGACGTCACGCTCACCGGCGGCCCCGATGACGTCTGGATCTTCCAGATCGGAACGGATCTGCAGGTGGGCAGCGGCATCTCGGTCATTCTGGCGGGCGGCGCCCAGCCCCGGAACATCTTCTGGCAGGTGGGAACGTCCGCGACCCTGGACACGGGCTCCTCCTTCAAGGGCACGATCCTGGCGGACCAATCCATCACCATGAACACCACCAGCACGATGGAAGGCCGGGCCTTGGCGTTCACAGGCCAAGTGGCCTTCAGCGGAAATGGCGGCACCTTGCCCGAGCCGGCGCCCCCCCGCTTCACCGACATCACTTCCCTGCCCCCCGACTCCGCGTCCGTCGTCCTCGACACTACGCCGTATTTTCTGCTGACGCTGCAAACCAGCCCCGCGATGGCGCCCACGAATTGGACGACGATCGCCGAGGAAATTCCGGCATCCACCCCGTGGTCATTCACCAATGAGCCCATCGCATCCGGCGTGACCACGCGCTTCTACCGCGCGTTCCTCACGAATCCTTGACGCCCGGGCCGCGTCAAGATAGCGGCTCACCGGGAACGGTTCGCCCTACCTGCGCACCCGTTTTTGGAATGGTAGGGCGATCCCGACTCTCCCAGAGGTCGGGACCTGCCGAGCCGGGCTGTTCTGGAAAACCTTCCTTGCCGCAGCCCCGCCCACGCACCTGACCGGTTCCCGGCTTGCCTTTGGGCGCTCGTACGATACCCTGACGCTACGAGAATGAATGAGTCCGTCGAACTGTTGGTCAAAGCGGCGCTGTGCGCATTCGCTTTGCTGGCCATGCTTTGGCGCGCGCACTCTCCCGGCAAGCTCGCCCCGCACCAGGCCGGCTGGCCTTTGCTGATCCTGGCCGTCTTGTCAGCCTTCGCTTGGATCAACTTCGGGGTCTTCCATGGCCGGAGCGCGGTGCACCACTGGGAGCAATTCCACTACTTCTTGGGATCCAAATACGCGCCAGAAGTGCGCTACGACGGACTCTACGACGCCTCGCTCGCGGCGGAATTTGAGATCGCCGGCACCCTGCGCCAACCGTACACCCGCGACCTGCGGAGCAACGAGGTCGTGCCGACCGCCACGCTGCTGCCCCGCGCGCGGGAGGTCCGGGATCGATTCGCGCCGGCCCGGTGGCAGGCGTTCGTGGCCGACTCGCGCTATTTTCTCCAGGCAAACCGGCCCGATTACTACGACCAGTTCCGACTCGATCACGGCTACAATCCGACTCCGACGTGGACGTTCGTGGCGCGGCTCTTTTCGCGGAACATGCCGGCCAGCCGGGCCCATTTCACCTGGCTGGGCGCGCTGGACCTCCTGTTGCTTGCCACGATGTTTTTCGCGATCTTCCGCACCTACCGGGCGCGCATCGGCTGCCTCGCGCTGATTGTGTTCGGGCTGGGCTATCCCTGGCGCTACGACTGGGTCGGCGGCGCGTTTCTCCGACACGACTGGCTGGCCGCCGTCGGCATCGGCCTGTGCCTGCTCAAGCGCGAACGTTTCGTTTGGGCGGGAGCGCTGCTCGGCTATGCCGCCATGGTCCGCCTGTTTCCGCTGGCGTTTCTGCTGGGATTGCCGGTTGTCGCCGCCGGCGAATTCTTCCGGGGCGAAAAGCCGCGGTGGTTCGCACGCCTCTGCGCCGGCGTCGCCGCCGCCGTCTTGGTCGGCGGCCTGGCGGGCGGCCTGGCCGGAACGGGGCTGGGCGCGTGGCGCGATTTCGCCGGCAATCTTTCCAAACACAGCCGGTCCTGGCTCGCCAACGACGTCGGGCTGAAATACGTCGTCCTGGGCGACCCGGCGACGCTCGGGCGCGGCGGCGCGGACTACCATCGGCCGGAGCAGTGGCATCTCTGGGAACACCAAATGACGGAACGCGCGGAGCGCAGGCGCTGGCTCCTCCTCGGGCTGCAAGCGGGCTTCCTGGCGCTGGTCGTGGCCGCCCTGCGAAACGGCCGGGCCCACGAGGCGAGCTTGCTGGGCGCGGCGCTCATCTTCATCCTGCTGGCGCCCACATGCTATTATTGGAGCCTGCTGGCCCTGCTCCCCCTGGCGCGGGAGCGTTGGTGGCCGACGGCCGCCTGGCTCGCGATCAACCTCGGCCTGATCGGGCTGAGCCTCCTGACGCAGGCGCACGACGTGATCTTTGGAGCGATGTCCTGGGCGCTCGCGCTGCTTTTGGGGACCTGGTGCGGGCGCGCGGCATTGATTCCTGCGGACGCCGATTCTTACCTGTTGGAGAGTCGGGATGGCGCCCTGCCTCCCAATCCCAATGATCTTGGGTAGGGCGAGGCATTTCTGCCGAGCCGGGCGCCCCCCTCGACTCGCCCCCGTGGCACGCAGTCGTTATTCGTCGGCCATCACCGTGGCGGACCATTCGCCTTCCGAATCCTCGGTCCAGACAAACATGGTCTGGCCGTTGACGCTCCGGATGTAGGTGTCCAGGACTCTCGTTCGGTTGATGCCTCCGCTCACCATCACAAACCACACCTCGTACTTGTCATCCAGTTCGCGCTCCCGGGGCTTTCTCCATCTAGCCCTTCGTAGTTCGACTTGCGTGCACTCGCCGCAGACCACCACCTGGCCCGGCTTGGGAAAGAACACGCGTTCGGGATCATCCAACACAATCCGGTCCAGGCGCAGCGTAACCATCTCGCTCTTCTTGTGGTCGTAGAGCTCAAAGTACCCGCGATGCTTGGCCCCTTGGACCCAGCCATCAATGGTCTGGTTGATATTCGCCGCTTCGCGCCCCATGATCAGGCCCGGTTCGGAGGGTTCCGCCCCTGTCTCGTCCGCCATCGCGAAAAGGGCCACCGCTCCCATCATCCATACCAAGACCGCCAGCCCGCCGCCGATCCATCCGAATCCTCGCTTGCGCATGATCATCGAAAGCCTCCAGTTCTAACCGAAGGATAAACCGGAGATATGGAGCGCGCCATGGGGTGTTCCCCCTATCGGCGGGCGGCGGCCTACGGTCAGAACGGCCCCAGCAGCTTGCGGACCATGTGGAAGGGGTGCTTGAGGTACAGCCACGGCAGCCACGCCGGATTCCGTTTGCCGTAGTAGGCGAGAAGCCGGGCGGGCGACGGTGCCAAACTCCGCCCGATGAGCACACACCGGATGGGACGAAAGCACAGGCGGGGCGCGGTGCGCATGGAATGCTCCAGCCAGGCCTGGCCGGTTCGGCTGCGCCACAGGCCGGAGAGTCCCCTCGGCCGGGCCGCGCCCGCAGACGGCGATACCCCCAGCCGATCCAAGGCGACTTCCGCCGCAGAACCGGGCCGGAGCAGCCGCAGCACGCGCAGGCCATCCGCCACGTCGCCGGAGACGTTCCACCGCTGCATTCGTTCGGCGACGGCCGGCCAGTCCAGGCGATCAGAGTATTTCCGCAGGAAGAGCTCGATGTCCAAAAACCACAGCAGGCGATTGCCGGCCGCCGGATCGCAAAACCATTCGGGAGCATACCCGTTGCGAAGTCCGACGGAATTGAGGATGCCGTGCTTGGCGGCGTGCAGGCAAAGATAGAGGAGCTGATCCTCCGCGGAAAGCACGGTGAATCCGCCCTGCCGCGCCTTGAATTCAGCCAAGCGCCCGAACAGTTCCTCTTCGCGGATCCGATAGAGATTGGCCCGGTCCACCAGCGAGCGGTGCAGTTCGACGGGCAGGCCGCCCGGCTTCCTGGACGTCAGCGCCGCGTGGAAGTGCCAGCGCGGCATGGCGCCATGGGATCCGTGTTGCGGATCGCGGTCATATCCCGCCTTCTCCAATGCCGCCATCGCCTCGGCGATGCGATTCGCCGGCACCAGCAGATCGATGTCGCCATAGGCGCGGGGAAACAGGTCTCGATAGAGCAGCTCGTACAGATAGGTGCCCTTGAGCACCGCATACCGAATGCCGGCCGCCCCCATCTCCCGGGAAATGCCGTTCAGCGCGTCCAAGGCGTTCGACTGGTAGGTGGCCGCCCGCAGCTTGGTTTCCAGCACGCGCCGCCGCACGTCATCCGGCGCTTGGACCGCACGGTCCAGGCACGGCAACAACCCGTGGTTTTCCAGAGTCTCCACGGCCCGGGTCCAGTCCCGCACGGACTCCCACGGGCGCGCCCCGGCGGACGCGGATCCGATCGCACGGAAGCAGGCCAGCGCGAACGCATTCTGCTCGCCGCGGGAATCCGGGGCCACGCCGGGATTGGGCATCCGGTTCATTGTTCATCCCCCAAAGGCCATTGTTCGCAGATCGCTTCGAGGCATTCGATCGCCCGGGGCAGATCCGGTGTCTCCATGGACAAAGGGTTGCCCTCCCCCTTGAGAAACCACTCCACAACCCTCTCCTGATGCGCCTCCAAAAGATCGCAAACGGCCCGGATTTCGAGCAAGACCTTGTCCACGAGCGCCCCCTTTTGCCGGACGACCGGCGCGGCCCATTCCTCGCCCGCATCCGCCGCCGGGATCGACGGCGAATCCGGGCAACGGGCTTTTCTGTTGACCACGCCGATCAGATAGCGCGGATCGGATTCTTCATACCGGCATTCGCGCACGTCGAAAACGCCCTCCAGTTCGCGCGTCAGGGAAGCGACGGTGTGGCTCCGGATATACAGTCCGAAGGCGAGCTTCTCCTCGCACGCATCCGCGGTTGAAAAGCAGTGGTCCAACGGGCTTTGGCGGACCAACCACCGGCACAGGGGATCCGGATATCCCAGGTTCGTCATCTTGTACCAGTAGGAAGCGTATTTCTTGCGGGGGGCCGCGATGAATCCTTGCCCTTGGCCGTTCAGCGTCGCGGCAAGGCTTCGCTGAAGCGCCAGCGCCTGGCCCCGGGACGGCTGGAACCCATAGAATTCCAGCAAAAAGCCGTCGAAGGATCCCGGCGGCAACGTGATCTGGGCCGCATCCATGCCAACGGCCCGAAAGGGAAGCTGCAAATATTCCGCCCACTCGTTGGCCACCGCGACCAGTTGTTCATCCGTATCGATTCCGACGACCTCGTAGCCGCGCTGCGCCCAGCCCAGGCATTCGGTCCCCGCGCCGCAGCCCACGTAGAGCAATCGGCCGCCGGGCTTGACCCGCGCGAAGAGGAATTCGTCCCGCGGCGTGCAAGGAAGTGGGCGGCGCGTTCCTGTTTTCCGCAAATCTTCCAACTGCCGGCGGCTGCGTTGGCCGAATTTTTCCAGATTGGTTTTCCAGCGTTCGGTACACGCCGACGCAATCTCCGCGGACGTGGCCACGTGGCGGGCCACGCCGACCAGCACCCGTTGCAGCGCGTCGTCGAAATCCCAGAAGAACTGCTTGCGGCGGTTCGATCGACCCCGATAGAGGGCTTCGGCGGGCTTGGAGAAGCGCAGGAACGGCTTCAGGGGCGGCGCATGGCGGGAAATCCGCGCCGACAAGTCCAGCACGTCCATCAGCGCATTCTGGGCGGCGGGGGCGGGTTGCTTATCCATGGTCGCCATTTCCTGGGTCCTCACCGGTAATGCTGGGCCTGCATTTCGAACAGGCGGGCGTAGGTGCCGCCCGCGCGCATGAGCTCGTCGTGGGTGCCGCCTTCGATGATGCGGCCTTGCTCCAGCACGAAAATGCGGTCGGCCATCCGGACGGTGGAAAAGCGATGGCTGATCAAGACGGCGGTCCGACCTTCCACCAATTGGCGGAAGCTCTGGAACACGTCGTATTCCGCTTTGGCGTCCATGGCGCTGGTCGGCTCGTCCAGCACGAGAATCTGCGCGTCGCGCAGGAACGCGCGGGCCAAGGCCACTTTTTGCCATTCGCCCACGCTCAGTTCTTCTCCGTCCGCGAACCACTTGCCCAGCATCGTGTCGTAGCCATGGGGCAGCCGGCGGATGACCTCGTCGGCTCCCGAGCGGCGGGCCGCCGCGACGATCCGTTCGCGGTCGGGCGGCCGGGCCGCATTCCCCATCCAGATGTTTTCCGCGGCCGACAGATGGTAGCGGGCATAATCCTGGAACAGGATGGCGATTTCGCGCCGGAGGGCCTTGGTTCCAAACTGGCGCAGATCCACGCCGTCGAGGGAAATCGTCCCACCGGTCGGGTCGTACAGCCGGCACAGCAGCTTGACCAGCGTCGTTTTGCCCGAGCCGTTCGCGCCCACCAAGGCGATCGTTTCTCCCGGCCGGACGGCGAGGGACACGTCTTCCAGAACCGTCCGCGCGCTGCCAGGATACTGGAAACTCACGTGGTCGAGTACGAGGCCGTGCTGCATCGGCCGCGGCACGGGCCGCGCCGAAACGGGTTCGGCGACGGTGCGTTTCAGGTCCAAAAATTCGTAGAGATTGGAAAGAAACAGGTTGTCCTCCGCCAGGCCGACCAGACTGCCCAGAATCCCCTGGAAGGCCCCCTGCACGCGCTGGAAGGCCTGCGCATACATGGCCAGATCTCCCAGCGTGATCCGCCCGCTCAGCGCCTGATAGGCCAAATAGGCATACAAGCCATAGAGGACGGCCAGGGCGGAGGTCTGCGCCGCGGCCTGGGCGAGGGATTGCCGGCGCGCGAGGGCAATCCGCCCTTCGCGGAGTTTCCGGCGAACCTCGCGAAACCGGTCCATGAACAGGGCGCCCAGATCGAACAAGCGGATTTCTTTGGCATAGCTGCTATGGGTCAGGAGCAAGTTGAGGTAGCCGGCTTGCCGTTCCGCGGGGGACTGCTCCTTTTGCCAGAGAAAGAGCTTGCGGGAATAGCGCCATTGGACGGCGGTGCCCAGCAGGACCGCCGCGAACAGAATGACCGCGATGATCCAATGGAAGACCAAGAGCAAGGCGGAAATCGCCAGCAGCGAGATGCCGCTCTGGACGATCTGGGCCAACCCATTCACGATGCGCAGCGGGCGCGTGGGCGCCTCCCGCTGGGCGCGATGGAGCGTGTCGTAGTAGCGCGAACTCTCGTAATAGTCCAGATCGACCTCGACCGACTTGGCGAGGAGCACGTCGTTCATGTGATCCATGACGAGATACGACTGCCATTCGCCGACCCAGCCCGCGGCCAGGCGGAGCGCGAGGCCCAACAACGTCGCGGCCCCCATCGCGGCGCCGATCCACAGCACGTGCTGGAAGGCGGCCCATTTGTCGGCCGCCGAAATCCCGGCGGTCACGGCGTCCACCATGAGTTTCATCAGGTACAGCGGCAGCAGCGGCAACAGCCCCTGGATCACGAGAAAACACGCATTAAGCAGGGTCCACCCCTTCGCGCTTTCCCAAACGAAGCGCACGGCGCGCCCCAGCCGGAGCGTTCGCCTCGGTGGCGGCATGTCCGGCTCCGTCTTCATGGCGAACCAGACTCCAGCGCCCGCTCGATCTCCTGCCAGAACGTGCCGGTCAGGCTGATGTGCAGCACGTGGGCGGGAATCACGCGGGCCATGGCGCACAGATTGTTGAAGCCTTCCAGATGCAGGGCGCGAACTTCTTCCTTGAACAGGCCCAGCGGCATGAATTGGGAGGCCTGCTTCACGCCTTCCACGAGCAGGCTGACCGCCCGTCCGGGGCCGACCCGCTCCGCGCGGTTCTCCTCCGCTTGGGCCAACACGAAAATGGCCGCGAGGGGCACGGCGCGCGACACGTCCCACGTGCCGCCCGGCCCCGCGTTCTGGAACCGGCTCCACGTGGGCCACGGGTGCGCCCAGTAGCGGCCGTACGAATCGCGCACGACCAGCGTAGTGTCGTCGCACAGTGAGCGCCACGGCGCCGGGAGCCGCTGGCTGGCGGTGGTTTTCCCCGTGCCGCCCGGCGCCGTCAGGATCACCCCCCGGCCATCTTTTTCGGCCAAGGCGCCGTGGATGAGAAGTCCTCCGCGGGCCTGCGCCTCGCGAGCCAAGACCAGCGACAGCCGCACGAGATTGACGTACGGCCCACCCCATTGGACGCACGGGCGGAGCATGCACACGACGGTCCCGCCATTCCCCGACGCCAGCGGCACGTAGCAGTCCGCCACGGGCGTATGCGCCTCCACCCGGACGAGCATCCGGCAGGAATTTCCGGAAACCGACGGATCGGCGGCGCCCGCCGTTTGGCACAACTGCATCGCGCAAGCCAACTGGGACACGATGGAGTCGGCCGCTTCGTTGCCGGCGGCGATCTCCCAGCGGCCACCATCCGCCAGGACCAGTTCATGCCGCACGCCTTGCGCGAGCCGCGGCTCCATGGCTTGCCGCCGTTCCGCCAGCTCGAGCCGGTTCGCCCGGTTCCGGCGCTGCCGGCTGGGCAGCGCCTTGCCATCCACCAACAAGTGGAACGGCCGTTGGATCCGCCATTGCTGCGCGAGCTCTTCATAGCGCCCGATGACGCGCCGGCCCAGCAGAAGCTGGCATTGATCTTGTCCGCGCACGTGGAAGACGACGACGCGCGGCCGGAAGGCCGGCGGCAACCAGCGCGCGACCCAGCCCCGCCGGGACAGGGCCTGGTAGAGCGGATGCAGCACGGGCGCCGCGCCGCGGCAAAGGCCGAGGCCCCAGCGAAGCGCGCGGCCCGTCAGTCGTCCCCGCAGCCCGCCCGCGATCGTTCGCCGCCGCTGGCCCCGCCACGCCGCCACGACCCGGCCCTGGATATTTTCGGGCGGCAGCAAAAACGCATCCTCGCGGGCATTGTTGTCGCCGAGCGTGGCGATGCCGGCCGGGGTCACGCGGACCACGCGGTGCACCAGCGGTTGTTGGGCATCCGGCGGCAGGAACAGGGCCACATCGCCCACGTGCACGGGCCGGTCGCCATAGGGCACGACCTCCAGCATTTCCGGCTCGCGCAGGGTCGGATGCATGCTCGATCCGGCATAGGCGGCGAAAAACATGGCCTCCAAGCCTTTCTCGTTAGGAGGGGGCGGCGGCATTTGCCAGCGCGGCGTCGCGCGGGGAATCCGGTCCGGCGGTCAGGCGCGACGCCGGAAAAAGACCCGCCTTTTCCGCCTCTTCGCAAAACCAGTTCGATCCCCATAGGCTGCCCGTCCGATAGTAGTTCTGGGCCACGCACGAACCCCGGCAGCGGTGCTTCAGGAGGCATCGACCGCAGATGCCCTCCAGCCGATCGGGCAGGCCTTCCCGCAGCGCATTCAGGACGGCGTTTTCGTTCCACACCTTTTCCAGCGAATCTTTCCCGACCTCGCCGAAGACCAGGTCGGGCACCTGTTCGCCGATGCCGCACAGGGCATAGTGCCCGCGGGCGATGACGCCCAGGATGCCGAAGATCCCGCAGGTGCTGCACCCTTCCCCGCTGGCGACGCGCCGGAGGGACCGGAATGCCAGCGGGTAATGGAAGACGAGACTCAGCCGGGTCTGGCCCGCCAGCTCCTGCTCCACGTGCCGCCCCAGCGCGATGAGTTCGCCGACCGTCAGGTTCTCGCCGGCCTCATGCAACTGCTCGCCGCGGGCCGTCGGTTGCACCACGTTGAATTTGAGCGAGGACGCCCCCAGTTCTTCGACCATCCGGACCATCGCGTCGAGCTGGCCGGCGTTTTTGCGAACCACCGAGAAAATGACCTGGGGCCGGATGCCGGCGGCCACCAGGTGGCGCACCGCCCGACAAGCCGCCTCGAAAGAGCCCGGCACGCCGCGCATCCATTCGTGCGTCTCGGCATCCGCCCCGTCGATGCTCACGGAGACGAACCGGACCGGCGAGCGGGCGATTTCCGCCGCAATCTCCGGCGTGCACAGCAAGCCGTTGGTCTCGATCGTCAGGCTCAGTTTCTCGCGCTGCACGATCTGCAGTAACTCGACAATGCGGGGATGCAGCAACGGCTCGCCGCCGGTCAGCTTGACGCCGCTGAGGCCCAGGGGCCGGGCCTCGCGGATGGCCGTTTCGAACGTCGCGACCGGCAGGGTCGGATACCGGTTGCCGGCCGGATCGAACCGGGGCCCCAGCCAACAGTGGCGGCAGGCGAGGTTGCACCCTTCGGTTAAATAGAAGTACAGCGTGTTGATCGTGCGCCGGCGGACCGGTTGAACCGGGAGGCTGGCGGTTTCTTGGGGCAAATTCATGGGAGGACGCCCCCTTCCTCGAGGAATCGTCGCAGACAGGCGTCCGGACTGGGATGATCGACCGTTCCGGTCAGCGAATACGCCAATCCCGGGCAGTTGCCGGTGCAATACGGGACATAGGGGCAACCGGCGCAGAACTCGAAATCGCTCAGCGGAATCGCCGGGCGGCGGCGCAATTGGTTCAGCGCCGGGCTGTGCTGCCAGACATCGGCCAGCGAATCCCGGTTGATGTGCCCCAGCACGACATGCTCCAGCATGTTGCACGGGACGATGGCGCCATCGGCGCGCACGGAAATCTTGTTGCTCGGACAGCCGCAGCCGGTGAGGCGGCCGCCATTGTGGAAGGCGGGGGCTTCCTGCGCCCGCGCGTCTTCCATCCGGCGCCACATGCGGGCATCCGTCAAGGGGCCAGCCTGCGCCACCAGGCGGCCGGGGTATTTCTCCTCGATGCGCAGAAGGGTCGCCATGGCCTGCTGGCGTTCTTCGATGGTCAGCAGCACGTCCTGCGCGTTCGCGCAGCACGCGCCCAGATAGCCGGCCACGTTGTTGCCGAAATCCGGCAATCCCAGATCCTCCAGCAGGAAACGGGCGACGTTTTCCAGATCGTGCACGTTGTTCCGGTGGATCGTCGTCCGCGCGGCCACGAAGATTCCATGCCGCTGCAGGGTGCGGATGCCGCACACCGCGCCGTCGAATGCGCCCTTTCCGCGGCAGGAGTCGTGCACTTCGGCGCAGGAGCCATCCACCGACACCTGGACATACTCGCAACGGCCCGTGCCGGCGAGAAACGCTGCGATCTCGTCATCGATCAGGCCACCGTTGGACAACAAGGAAAAGCGCATCCGGTTGCGGACGAGGCCTTCCACCAGGGCGGCCAGGTCCTCCCGGATGAACGGCTCGCCGCCCGCCAAGGTGACCCGCATGACGCCCAGCGACCCCAGTTCAGCGAAGAATTTCAGCCACTCGTCCGTCGGCAGGTCCCGGTATTCGACCGCCGAATTGTTGAAAAAATAGCAGTAGCGGCAGCGCAGATTGCACCGCGCGGTGATTTCCAGGACCAGGCTGCGCGGCGCGCGCATGACGCGGGGCGCCACCGCAGGCAGCGGAGTCTGGAGCGTCTCAGGCATCGGCCGCTTTTCGATCCAGTTCCAACCCCGCGAAACCGAGGTTCGAGAGCGCATTCACGAAGGCGTCGACGTCTTTGGAGACCGACTCCGGGGCGCCTTCGAACCCGGCCTGGACGTCCGCGACGATGTCCGCGACCGTTCGCTTGCCGTCCATCCGTTTCCAGACGGCGACGCCCACCGGATTGGTGCCCAATGCGTCGGCCGTATCGGGGTTGAACAGCACGGCCCAGTCGTCGAACTCTTCCCGGAGCACGACAACGGGATTGGCAATGGGTTTATCCGTGGCATTCATGGCATGTTCCCTTCATCAAAACAGCGGCGGCAAGCCGGTCGCCCGGCTTGCCGCCGCAAGCGTACCGTTGATTGGCGCCAGACTACAACGCGCCGCCGGCCGTGCAACCGACACCGGCCGCCGGGCCGGCCGTGCAAGCCCGACCGGCCGCTTCGCCGGCTGTGCAGTCGCGGCAAGCCGTCGTGCCCTCGGTGCAATCTTGCGTGGCCGTATAGCCCGGCGAACAGTCCGTAAACGTCGTCACGCCGACGCAAATGCCCGTCACGCATTCGTCGCCGCCACCGCCCCCACCGCCGCCACCCACAGGCAAACCGCCCCCCCCGCCACCGCCACCGCCACCGACAGGCAAACCGCCGCCCCCACCGCCGCCGCCGCCCACAGGCACGCCGCCGCCCCCACCGCCACCGCCGCCGCCCCCACCGCCGCCGCCCCCACCGCCGCCGCCCTGGGGGAGAACGGAACTGCCGGTCGTGCAGGCGCCGGATCCCTTGGCCAACGCGCCGAGGGGAATCAGGATCGGCGATGCGTATTTCATTTTTTCTTCGGTTTTCATGGGGCAGCCTCCGTTTGTGTTCTTCAACTCTTGCTCAATCCTGCATCTTCTCGCCGGCTGTTTCCAACGCTTCGCCGGTCTTATCGACCGCTTTATCGGCCAGCTCTTTCGTCTTCTCCGCAACCGCTTGGGCTTTATCGGCCGTCTTCTCCGCCGCCCGATCCACCGCCGCACCGGCCTTTTCCGCCGCGCCCGGCTCGGTGGCGGACTTCTGCCCGCAACCCGCCAAGCCCAACGCCCCAACCAACGCCATCATCGCCATCCATGTCACCTTGTTCATTTTGTCTTCCTTGTTTGACATCAAACAATTTAACGCAACGAACTCACTCCCCTCCATGGGGTATAACCCTACCTGCGGGGGAAATCCGGTACAGCGTAAAGGTCCCGCCGCGGGGCCGGAGGTAGCGCGGCACGGTGTGCCGCGTGGAACCCAGAATCACGGATTCGAGTGGAACCCGGGCCACCGGCGAGAAATATTCCGCGTATTGCTGCGGCACCGGGGATTGCGTCAGCCAAAAGGCGGCGGTTTGTTCGGCCTGTTCTCTCATCAAGCCCATCGGATCGCGCGGTTGGCCGGGCGCCAGCGGGCCTGCTTCGCAGGCCGGGATGCCGTACAAGAACCGTAACGGCGCGGCAAAACCCGGCGCATCGGAATATACCACCGCCCCGCGCGGGATTCCGGCCGCCAGGCGATCGAGCCAATCGGCCAGCCCCGGCCACTCCCGATGCGCGGCCAGATACGCCGTCCCGCTAAGCGTCCCCGCCAGCGGCAACGCCAGAACCAACAGGCCCGCCAGAATGCCCCGGCGCGGATGGGTGCCCGCCGCTTCTTCGCAACGGTCGCCAAGCGCCGCCACGCCCAAGCACAGCAGCGGAAGGATGACCGGCACCATCCGCCGGGCCACGAACATCATGAAAGGTTCGTGGCTGATCTGGGTCATCAGCACGATCAGCACCCCGACCGACGCCGCCAGCCAGGCCGTTCGCCAGACCGTCCGCGTACGGATCACCAGAAGGCCGACACCCGCCAGCGCCACCGCCAGGCCGGCGGTCCCGAACAGCGCCTGCAAATACCAGAAATTCCTCGCGTTGCGGCCGGCGAGAAACGCAAACCAGCCGGCCTCGTCCACGCCGGGAACCAGCCGCATGAAAAGCGACAACACCCGGCCCTCGACGCTCAGATGCGGGCGAACATACCAGGCGAGGAAAATCCAGGCGGCGAAGCCCGCCACCGCCGCCAAACGCCACCCGCTCATCCCCCGGGCTGCGCCAAGAAAGGGTTTGGCAAAGGGGTGCGGCTCGGCCGGAGGCCTCGCCCTACCTTTTCCGAGAATGGAAGCGCGGGGAGGGCGAACCGTCCCCGGTGAGCCGCTTTCCTGCCCCAGCCGTTCCGCCGTCCAACGCGGAACCCACAACGCCCAAGCGCCAACCAGAAGCGCCGCGACGCCCGCCGTTGCCAGGCCGGGCAACACCCAATTGCCCATCGGATGATACAGGGGCGCAAAGAACATCTGGTGCACGCCCACGTGCACGCCCAGCGCCGCGATCGTGCCAAGCAAAACGGCCGGCGCTCCACGGCGCGAACGGTCGCGCAACCCCGTCAGCAAACACACAGCGAACGGCACGACAAACAGCATCGCCTCGTATTTGGTGAGCATCATCAACCCGAAGGACGCGCCGGCCAGGAGGGCGGACGGACGATCCGGGGTCTTCCCCGCCATGGCCCGGTCCGTCGCCACGAGCCCCCCCAGCAGCAGGCACTGGGCCAGCAACTCCGCCGTGGAAAAACCGGCCTGCCAGACTTGCGCCGGATTGAGCGCCAGCAACGCCGCCGCCGCAAAGGCCCACCGGGGCCGCACCCAGCGGCAGGCCCACAGATACATCAGCAGAATGGATAGGGCGTTCAGCAGCGGATTGACCAGCAACGCCGCCCGCATGCCCCCCAAGGGCCAAACCAGCGCCATCAAAACCGGATAGAGGTGATGAAATTGTGGCGAGAGGCGCCCATTGGGCAGCATGCGCATCCCGAGAAACGGCTCCCACGCGTCTTGCCCCTGCCGGCCGATCAGCGCGCGGCTTTCCGCGTCCAGCGCCGCCAAATCCGGAGCCTCCGGAAGCAAGGTCCCGTCCCGCGCTAGCACGGATGCCGTATGGACATAGACGCCCGGATCCCACCCGCCCAGCAGAAATTCCGAAGGCGGAACCGTGAATGCCAACGACAACAGCGCCAGCAGCAACGCCGCCAGCAGGCCGCGAGACGTCCCCCGCCCCGCCGCCGCCGTCTCCTCTGCGCGCGAACGAAAATGCCGTCCGACCAAGCCGCCGACCACCAGCGCCGCCCCCCAAGCCACGCCCGCGGAGAAATGGCCGGCCTCGGCCAAGAGCAACCCGATCCACAGCGCCGCCAGAAACCCCGCCCCGCCGGCCCAACCCACCCGGGCGAGGCGACCACTCCATCGACTGGATTCAAGGATGGTCATCGCGGTTATCCAATTTCACGCCGTCCACTCGACGCTACGACATGCGCCCACCCCTTCGGCATAGGGTAATACCCTACCCCGCAGGATCGCGAGAAGGGAAACACCCTATGTCGCCCCGCCCCACCAACCCGTAAGGTCCCATCGTTGCCGCAAACATCGATTGGAAACGGCCACGTAGAAAGAGGACGCCCGATGGACAACCTTCAACCGGAAATCTCCCCGCCGGAGACTCCCGCAGGAAATTCCCCGACTCCCGCCATTCTTTGGAAAGGGGATCACTCCATGCAGGACGTGCGGAGCGGGCGATCCCACTTGCAGGTCGGCCCGATCGGAGGACCGGGCGGGAACAAAGACCGGGACGAGGGCGTCCCGGCTCCCGTTCGGAAGTTGTAGATTTCTTTGGGGACCCGACGCCCTCGTCGGGCTTTCGAGAGCGGAAAGTTTTCCACGGAACGTAAAGACGTTGCGGAACTTCCGGTTTTAGCCCCCCCCGCGACCTTGCGTCGTGGAAGGCCAAGTTAGCTCCCCGGCCGCGCAAGGCGGCAGGGCCCGCCCGAACCGGATGCAGGCGGCCCAAATCCGCGCGGCCGCCACACGGCGAGCTCGGCCAGGCCGAAGCCGATGATCCAGACGCCGAGCAGGACCGAGACGAAATACGCCTCGGAAAATCCGCGGTTCGTGTGCTGGTACAGGTAATACAGCGCCAGGATCAGATGCAGGCCGAGCAGCGCGCCGAAAGCCGGGCGCTCTTTCCGAAGCGCCAGACCCAGCGCGGTCAGGCCAAGCATGTTCCAGTAATACATGTTCACCGTCAGCCAGACGAACACCAGCAAGGGGCCCAGCGTGAAGGCGCTCACGTCGTCGGCGCGCCGCACGGCGAGCAGGAGCAACGCGGTGAACAGCAGTTGCGCCGCGAGAAAACCCGCCCGGTGATCGGCCGCATCGACCTCGGGACGCGCCTGCTGGATCTCGCGGGGAAACGCCCAGGTCCGCAAAAACTCGCCCGGTGCGCTCGCGGCGACCTGCAAGTAAACCGTCCGCAGCGAGTACTGGATCGGATAGTATTTTTCGGCGCGCGCGACGTCGATGCGCCGCTTGTATTCGCTCCAGACTTTCGGCGTGCCGAACATCGCCGAGGACAACGCCACCAGCAGCGCCAGGCTGGCCACCGCGCCGGCCCCAAAGCGCAGGTATTGTCCCGGAATGCGGCGGGTTTGGATCGCTGCGTAGATCGCCCGGGCAAGCAGCGCCACCCCGAAAAAGACCGGGAAGAGCTTGGTGGCAACCGCATACCCAAAGAATGCCCCGGCGGTCGCGTAGCGATCGCGTTTCAGGAAGCCCGCCGCCAGGCCCACGGCAAACAGCCAGTCCCACCGCAGGAAACTTCCCGCCAGATAGTTGAAGACGATCGGCAGGCTGGAAGCGATGACCAGGCCGATGCTGGCGGTCCGCGTCCCGAAGGTCCGGTAGAGGAAGCCCCACAGGATGAACAGGAGAACGACGTCGAGCGCGCCGATGATTTGCTGGGTGCGCGGGTTGAACGGCAGCCCGTTGGCGATGGGCGTGGCGAACAACGACCAGGCCGGCGAGTTGCTGTTGCCGTGGTCCTGGACGATGGGCGTCCAGTCCCCCCGCTGACGCGACATCGTCGCCCAGTCCTGCTTGAACTGCGCCCAACGCTGGTCGCTGAAGCGACCGCGCACGCGGGTGGCATCCCGGAGCGCCTCTTCGACCGGCACCAGCTCGAAAGTGGCCAAATCGCGGATCTGGGTCACGCGAGAAAGGGCCTGCACCGTCTCGCGGTCGGCCAGCAGCGTCGCTTTGTAGAGGTCGAACCAGCCGACTTCGTTCTGGTACTTGGCGCCCAGATAGAAGTGGTACTGCTCCCAGACGTGCACCAGACGGCCGGTGCCGTGGAACTGCCCGTAATTCACGAAGGCGAAAACCGCGAGCATGGCCAGTGCGGCGAAAGCGAGCTGCCGGGCCCGGACATAGCGCGCCGGCGCCAGGCGCTCGATCAGGCGGTCGACGACCAGCAGCGCGCAGGCCGCCTCGAGCAGCGCGATCTTGAGGATTCCCGAAATGAAATGATTCATGGCCCGGAGCTGGCTAGAGAATCGTCAATTGCACGCTGCTTTCGATGATGCCGGCGGAAATGGCGTAGCGGGTCAGGCCCGCGGTGTCGTGGATGGCCAGCTTGCGCATCAGATGGTCCCGGTGCTTCTCGACGGTCTTGATGCTGATGCCCAGTTCCGCCGCGACTTGCTTGTTGGCCTTGCCTTCGGCCACCAGTTGAAGCACCTCCATCTCGCGCGGGGTCAGCTCCGGCAGCTTCCCGGCTGTCCGGCCGGGGCGACTCTTGGATTCCGGGCGCCGGTTGTGGAGATGCCGGGCCACTTCGGGACTGTAGAAGGTCTTTCCTTTGTGGGCTTCGCGAATCGCGTCCTTCAGCATGTGAGCAGACGATTGCTTGATCAGAAATCCCGCCGCGCCAAGCGCCATGGCGCGCTCGATGTAGGCGTCGTCGCTGTGGGCGGACAGCATGAGCACGCGGGTCTCCGGAGAAGTCAGGCGAATCTGGCTGGTGGCCTCCAGCCCATTGAGCAGCGGCATGGCGATATCCATGACGACCACGTCGGGCCGGAGTTCCCGGACCCTCTCCACGGCCTGGCGGCCGGAAATCGCCTCGCCCACCACCTCGATGCCGCGTTCGCTTTCGAGCAGCTTCCGCAACCCCTCCCGGACAATCTGGTGGTCCTCCACCAGCAGCACCGTGATGGGACCGAGGGCCTTCATGAACGCCCCGGATGTTGATTGCCGTTGTGGAACGGAATCACCGCCTGGACGACCGTGCCCTTGCCCGGCGTGGATGAGATCGAGAACTTGCCGCGGACCATCTCCACCCGCTCTTGCATCCCGAGCAAGCCCAGATGCGGGATGGTTCCGGTACGCAACTCCTTTTCCACGTCGAACGACTTGCCGTCGTCCCGGATCTGCATGCAGACGTCTTTCGCCTTGCGCCGGATTTCCACGACCACTTGGCTGGCCTGCGCGTGGCAAGCCACGTTGGTCAGCGCTTCCTGCGCCACGCGGTAAAGCACCGTGCGCTTGGTGCCGCTCAGTTTGTCCAGCCCCCGGAAGGCCGTCAGGCTGGCCCGGATCCCGGTTTCCGCCGCGAAGATCTTCAAATAGGCATGCAGCGCCGGCATCAGCCCCAGATCGTCCAGCACCGCCGGCCGCAATTCGCGCGCGAACCGATGCACCCGGTCCACCGACTTCTCCACCATCCGCTGCGTGCGCGAAATCTTCTGGCTGAGGCCCTTGGTGTTGGCGACCGCATCCCGCTTCAGCGTGGCCAGCCGGAGGTTGATGCCGGTCAGCATCTGCGCGATCACGTCGTGCAGCTCGCGGCTGATCCGCTTGCGCTCCTCTTCCTGCGCCAGCAGGATCCGGCGGGACAGATGCCGCAACTGATTTTGGAGCTGGCGCGAGTGGTCCAGCAGCTTGCGGGAGTGTTGCTCGCTCTTCCGAAGAGTCTCCTCTATCGCCTGACGCCGGACGATTTCCTTCTTCAATTGCCGGTTGGACGTGGCCAGGTCCGCGGTGCGCTGGCTGAGCCCCTGGTTCAGCCGGCTCAGCTGGGCGTTCGCCTCCAGCGCAGACCGGTGCGTTTCCTCCATCGCGACGATCGCCTCGGCGAAAAATTTCCGTGCCCGCCGGATCATCCGGGCCCGGGCGGCCGGAACCCCGATCGATTTCATCTGGCCCAGCACGCACTGCTCGTGGATCAAGGCCAGGTCCAGCGTCTCCAGCCCGAGGGCGACCGCCTGGCGCCCCAGCCTCATCGCCGGCCGGAGGCTCGCCGAGGCACCCGGTTTCAGGTAGCGGCTCAATGCCGCCCGATAGGGCCGCCGCATCGCCGCCCCTTTAGGCTTCATGATGGATACCGTTTTCATCCGCCAGCCGTTGGATCGCCACAACGGATTGTTTCACCAGCGTCTGCGTTTCCGCAATCTCTTTTTTCAAGCTGTCTGTGTTGGCCTTGGCGGCCTCCTTCAGCGCCAGCAACCGCACGTGGATCGCCACCAGGATCTGGGCAATCTCGTTCTGGAGCTTCCGGCTGGAGGTCCGCCGCTCATCCTCTTGCGCCGCCAGGAGTTGGCTCATCTGCTCCTGCAGGCGATCTTCCAGGTCCAGCGACTTCTTCACCAGCCGGACATGGCGTTCGCCGCTTTCCTTGAGATTGAGCTCCGCCTTCTGCCGCCGCACGACCCCCTGTTTCAGGCGCTGAGCCGAGGCGGAAGACTCCGCTGTGCGCAGGCGCAATTCCTCGCCCAATTCGGCCACGTGACGGACATCTTCCTTCGCCGCCGCATGCGTTTGCTCGATCGGCACGATCGTTTCCTCGAAAAACGTCTTGGTCCGCGAAAGCATCCGCTGCCGCGACCGGAGGGAACCGGTGGGAACGATCAGCGACTTGAGCGCCTGCTCGTGGATCCGGGCCACGTCCAGGGTCTCCATCCCGAGGACCGCCGCCCGCCGGCCCAGCCCCAGCGCCACGCGCAGGCTGGCCCCCGGCCCCTGCCCGAGATACGCCTGCAAGGCCGACTGATAGTGCCGGACCCAGCGCGCGACGTCCGGGCTTGTGGTCATGGCATCCATGGCAACCCGCTCAGTCCTTCTTGCCGCCGCCCGCGAACAGCAGCACGATGCCGCCCACCAGCATGACGGCCCCGGCGACCGGCGGAATGAAGTGGCTCCGGGTGGTTTCGATGTGCATGGGACCCACGTCGATCGGCTTGCCCGGCGTCTTCAGCGTAATGCCCGAATAGGCCAGCACCGCAATGCCCAGCGCGATCAGCGCAATCGCCACGATTCCTCTTGCATTCATCTCGGTCCTCTTTCTTCGCCGCCGCAAGGCGGCAACGCATTCCCGCTTAGAGCCGGCGGCCCTGGATGATCCGCATCAAGACCATCACCACGGCAATCACCAGCAGGACATGGATGAACCCGCCCATCGTCGTGCTGCTCACCAGACCCAGCAGCCAAAGCACCGTCAGAATAATCGCAATCGTCCACAACATAGGACACTCCTCTCTCTGTTCCAGCCAACAGTGAGGATACCCGACGGAACGCCCGGCGGCAGGTAGGACTAACCCTACCCCCCCCGGGCCTCTTGCATGACTCCTGCTGGAGTTGTGCAAGAGCAGTAGCCAGAAGTCAACGATGCCCGACAACCGTCTCATAAATGATCTAGCCGCTTCGCACGTATCCAACGGTCCGGCTCGGCAGGGACGCCTCGCCCTACCCTAATCCACAATGAATCCGGTTTCTGGTAGGGCGAACCCTCTGGGTGAGCCGCATTCCCCGATTGCTGTCTATCGCCACATCAACCCAAGAAACCCTCTAGCTTATTCCCCGCTCTCCAGCGCCGCCTCGACCGCGGCCGCCAGTTTCGGATCGCCCGGTTCCGTCCGGCTGCCATAGCGCGCCAGCACCTGCCCGTCTTTCCCAATCAGGAACTTGTTGAAGTTCCACGAAATCGCCCCGCCGTGTTCCGGGTGGAGTGTTTTGTCCGTCAGGAAGGCATACAGCGGATGGATGGTCTTCCCCTTCACGGAAATCTTGGCGAACATCGGGAACGTCACCCCATAGGTCAAGGTGCAGAAGTTCTTGATCTCGGCGTCCGTGCCCGGCTCCTGCCCCATGAAATTGTTGGCGGGGAACCCCAGCACGGCGAACCCACGGTCTCTGTAGGCCTGATAGAGCTTCTCCAGCCCCGCGTATTGACGGGTGAACCCGCACTTGCTCGCCACATTCACCACCAGCAGCACTTGGCCCCGGTAGTCCGACAGCGCCACCTCCCGGCCGTCGATGTCCGTCATGGTGAACTCATGAATACTCTGCACCGGTTCCGCTCCTTCCGCCGCCCACGCCCCCGCCAGGATTGCCCCCAGAATCCATGCCCGCCAGTTGCGGTTCGCTGTTGTTGTGTTCATGGGTCCCAGTCTACCCCACTTCCCGCCGCCCGCAAGCCCCGCGGTCCGTAGGGGCGGACAAGGAGGTCAGAGGTCAGGAGTCAGGGGACAAGCGACAGGGGACAGTGTCCATCATTCCATCATTCCATTATTCCATTATTCCATTATTCCATCATTCCAGTCCTTCCAGTCCGATTCTTCAGCAAAACCGCCCTTGTCCGTGCGGGGCGGGTGCGATATAGTCGGGAAGGAAGAGAACACAACGCTGGAGGGCTGAACATGAACATCCTGGCCGCCTTGGATCTTGCCACCACAACCCCCGCCGTACTGCAGCAGGCGCGCACTCTGGCCAAGGGCCTCCATGCCTCGGTATGGCTGGTGCATGTCGCCGCCCCCAACCCCGACTTCGTCGGCTACGAGACCGGCCCCGATACCGTCCGCGACGCCATCGCCCACCAGTTGCGTGTCCAGCGTGCCCAGTTGGAAGAAGCCGCGGAGGATCTGCGACAGGACGGCCTCGAGGTGACCGCCCTGCTGGTGCAGGGGCCGACCGCCGAAACGATCCTGCGGGAAGCCGATAAGGTGGATGCCGGTATCATCGTGATGGGCACCCGCGCCCACGGCAAACTCCACGAATGGCTCGTCGGCTCCACCAGCAAGGGGGTTCTGAATCAGTCCTCGCGTCCCGTCCTCCTCATCCCCCCGCCTGCCGAACCCGAAGCCTGAGACAAAAGCCAGGGTTCAGGATTCAGGGTTCAGCCCCCCCACTACTCCCTGCCGGCGGCACGGCCTGCCAGCAGGTCATAGCCATACGCAATGGCCTCGCCGATCACCGAGCGGACTCCCTCGGAACAGGTCCACCAGTCGCGTCCATCATACTCCACCGGCGTCAGCGCAATGCTGCCGACCTGAACCTCCGGGCCGAACACCTCCCGAAACGCCCGCCAGCTTCGGCGGGTGTGGGGACCTTCACTGGCCAGGTTGAAGGCGCTGAATTCAGAGCCCAGTTCCGCCTGCAGCGCGCGCGCCGATTCACGCGTACGCCCGCGGCGAACGCCTCCCGACGGAACGGCCGACAACTCAAATGTCTCTCCCAGGCCCATCGCCTCCAGCCGCGCCTTGGTCATTTCCGCGACGGTGTTCCATGGCGCCAGCCAACTGCCGGTTTCAATGGGCCCCCCGGTGGAATAGATCGCCCGGACATGGTTGGATTCCGCCCAGCCCGTCGCCTGCCGCAGCAAATCGTCGGACAACCATCCTTCCACCACGAGCAGGGGAGACTCTACGGGGGACTGCCGGGCAAGCCAGTCATAGGCGGCTCCCCGCCCCCACAGGACGGCGACGATCAGCAGGAGCGCCCATCCGACAACAAGGCCGATCCGCCGGCCCGCGCTCATGGAAGCTTGCGGATTATGGGGGGCAGGCGCTTTGGCGGAAAGTCGCCGGGCGCGTTTTTCAGGTCGGGCACTTGCATCATCTTGCCGCAAATGGGGCACTCCACCATCTCCCCAAACAACTCCCGCCCGGCATCGATGTGCTGCCCGCAATCCGGACAACAGAATTTCAGGCCGATGACATCTTTACGGGTTATGCGCCACGGTTTCATGCCCGCATCATGCCTCATTGGATTCAATCCGGCAATAGGTCTGCGCATTTCTATCTCAACGCTTCGGGAACAACGCCCGCTTCGCTACGCGAATCCTCGCGGCATGGAGGCCGTCCGGCGGGAACCGACCGCAGGAGCCCGTCAGACGGGTTCCGCATCCAGTACGCGCTCGACCGTGAGTTCGGGTCCGAGGCGCTCGCGCATTTCGGCTTCGATCCCGTTCTTCAGGGTCATCATGGCATGGGGACAGGAATGACACGCGCCATGCAAACGCAGGTGAACGGTCTGGCCTTCCATGGATACAAACTCGACATCGCCGCCATGCCCCTGAATCAGGGGGCGGATTTCTTCAATGAATTCCTGTACTTTTTCTTGCATCAGCATCTCCTTCCACACGGTGGCGGTTCAGGCGCGAACCCTACCGCACGGTCCACGGCCATGCAAGTCGGCGGAACGGGGATTTCAAGATGACGATCCGCGGGCGACAACGCGACAGAAAAAAAACGACGGCGAACCAAATGGATTCACCGCCGTTCATGTACCGGGCAGCATTGCACGACCCGGCATAGGGGAAGAATTATTTCTTCGCCTTCTTGACCGCCTTCTTGGCGGGGGCCTTCTTGACCGCCTTCTTGGCGGGGGCCTTCTTGACCGCCTTCTTAGCCGGAGCCTTCTTGACGGCCTTCTTGGCCGGAGCCTTCTTGGCTGCTTTCTTTACTGCCATGGTGTATTTCCCCCCCTTCCGTCCTGACGCTCAAAGGCGGTCAGGTTATTTTGAGTGATCATGGATAACCTTACAGTTGGGTTCATTTCTTCTTACAGCAACAAACGGTTTGCAGACGAATGGGCGGCAGCCGAATTCAATCGGCCGAGGCTGCTGATATTTTTGGCCACTCTCATCTCGTTGCTTGAGACACTAATGCGAAGTTATTAACAACGTCAATACCAATTCGAAAACTTTTTTAACTTTTTTTTGCCGCGATTTTTTCCAGGATCGCCACGAGGCGTCGGCCGCATTCGGATTTATCCGCCAGGCGAATGCGGCGTGAACGGCCATCGGCCAGGTAAACCGTCAGCGCATTGCGTCCGGATTCAAAGCCGCGATCGGATTTGGACACGTCGTTGGCCGCCAGCGCATCCAGGTTTTTTTCGCGGAGCTTGCGGCGCGCTTCCCGCGCGAGGGCGGCGGTCTCGGCGGCGAATCCACAGAAGACCTGATGGCATTGTTTTCGCGGCGCGATCGCCTTGAGAATATCCGGGGTGGGTTCCCACGTGATGCGGGGCGGGCCGTCGCGCTTTTTGAGTTTATGGCGCGCAGGATGGGCCGGGCGCCAATCGGCCACCGCCGCGGCCATGACCAGCACATCGCACCACCCCAGGTTGCGCTGGACCGCGGCGAGCATCTCGGCCGCCGTGGTGACGCGCCGCCGCGTCGCTCCGGCCGGCGGCTCCAGCGCGACGGGGCCGGAGATCAGCCGGACCTGGTGGCCAGCGCGCAGCGCGGCCTCCGCGACGGCGTAGCCCATTCGCCCGCTGGAGCGGTTGCTGATGAACCGCACCGGATCGATGGGCTCGCGCGTGGGCCCGGCTGTCACCAGGACGTTCACGGTCTCAACCGGCGGCGAGGCAAGCCTCGACCGCCGCCACGATATCCGCAATCTCCGCCAGGCGGCCGGCGCCGTGTTCGCCGCACGCGAGCTCGCCGGCACCGGGTTCGATCAGCGTGACGCCGCGCGCCTGGAGCGTCGCCACGTTGGACTGGACGGCGGAATGCATCCACATGCGCGTGTTCATGGCCGGCGCGACCAGCAGCGGCGCCTCCAGCGCGAGGGCCGTGCAACTGAGCATGTCATCGGCGAACCCATGGGCGAGCCGCGCCAGGGTGTGGGCCGAACAGGGCGCGACCACCATCGCGGCGGCATCTTCGGACAGGCCCAAATGCGTGTAGGTCTCGGGGTCCTGGTCGGCAAAGGCCCCGCAGGCCACGGGATGCCCGGTCAGCGCCCGAAAGGTCAGCGGTCCGATGTACTGCGTGGCGCAAGCGGTCATCACGACCCACACATCCCACGATTTTTTCTGCATGCACCGGACCAGCTCCGCCGCCTTGTAGGCGGCGATCGAGCCGGTCACGCCCACCAGGATTTTGGGCCTCTCAGGCATGGTAGTCCTCCCGGCGGTTGTCGATGCGATGGCGCTCGGCCAGGATGATCGCGCGCATGTGGTCATACGCCTCCGCGAGATCATCATTGACCACCATGTACTTGTAGTCCTTCCAGTGCGCGATTTCCTCGCGTGCCTGCTGCATGCGCTTTTCGATGACCTCCAGGCTGTCGGTGCCGCGCTTGACCAGGCGGTTGCGCAAGACTTCGGTCGACGGCGGCACAACGAAGATATCCACCAGGGTCCGCTTGAGCGGATCGCCGGCCGGAGCCTTGCGGATGTAGTCCCGGACGGCGGCCGCGCCCTGCACATCCAGGTTCATCAGCACGTCGCAGCCCTCTTCCAGCGCGGCCACCACCGGCGCCTTGGGGGATCCGTAGCGGTTGCCATGCACCACGGCGCTCTCGATGAAGCCCCCCTCGGCCAGCTTGCCCTCGAACTCCGGCATCGTCATGAAGTAGTAGCTGGTGCCCTCGGTTTCCCCCGGGCGCATGGCGCGGGTCGTGGCCGTGATCGCGTAATGGATATCCTTGAATTCCGTCTGTAGCTTGTCGCATAAGGTCGTTTTGCCCGCGCCCGACGGCGCGGAGACCACATAAATGATGTTCTTCCAACTCGGCTTGATGGATTTCATGGATTCCTTCTCCTTACTCGATGTTCTGCACCTGTTCGCGAAAGCGCTCCAATTCGGATTTGCACACCACCACCCGCCGGGCGATCTGGGCATCGTTGGCCTTGGCGCCGATGGTGTTGACCTCGCGGCCCATTTCCTGCACCAGGAAATCGAGGGATCGCCCGATGACGCCGCCGGTCCGCAGCAGACCGCGGGCCTGCCGGACATGCGAATCCAACCGCACCAGTTCCTCGGTGATGTCGGACCGGTCGGCAAACAGCACGACGTCCTTGCGCAGGCGCTCATCCTCGGCCCAATCGGTTCCGGGCAACGCCTCGGCCATGCGTCGGAGCAAGGCCGCCCGATAGGCGTCGACCACGCCCGGAGCGAGCGCCCGAATCGCCTGCATCTGGCCGCTCAGTGTCTTCAATCGCTGGCGCAAATCGCGGGCCAGAACCTGGCCCTCCCGGCGCCGCATGGCGTGCAGTCCCGCCAGGGCGGCGGCAAGGGCTCGCTCCACCAGCGGCCAGAGCGTCTCGATTTCCTCGGCGTCCCGCCCGAATTCGACCAGCTCCGGAATCGACAGCAGGGCGGATGCCTGGAGATCATCGGGCAGGCCCAGGCGGACGGCAGTGGAGCGCAGCGCGTGAATCAAGCCCTCCGCCAGGCCTTCATCGATCCGCACGAAGGAGGCCCGGGCTTCCTGCGCCCAGGCCACGCGGATGTCGCCGGTGATCCGCCCCCGGGACATGCGCGCTTGAATGCACGCCTGCACGCGGGATTCGAAGCCGGACAAGAACCGCGGCAACCCCACCGCCACATCGAATTGCTTGCGGTTGACGCTGCTCAATTCGACCTCGACCCGCGCGCGACGGCTGGCGGCAATGCCCGTTCCCCGCCCTGTCATGCTCATTACACTCATACCTGTACCCGTTCCAGGGCCGCGCCCGCGCGCGCCCAACTCGCGGGGCATCCTATGCCCGATGACTGCGCCCCGTCAATGCACGCCCATCCGGTCACGGCTAGTCTTCCCGGCTTTCTTCCCGCGGCTCGCGATCGAGATCCTTCGGCGCGGGAATCTCGTCGGACACGATCGCCTCCCACGCCTGGCGGAACTGTTCGGCGACATCCGCCGACTCCAGCCAAACCAGGTTTTCCCAGTTCGATACCTGGGCGGCCGTGGTGAAGTTGTAGCTGCCAGTGACCACCCAGCGCATATCGAAAATCATGAACTTGTTGTGCATGGAGGCGAAGTCGCCGGCCGTATGAATCAGGGTGACCGGAACGTCGTGGCGACGCAGCACTTCGATGAGCCGCTGCGCGCCGGGGTGCTCCGCCTGCCCGGCATCCATTTTCATTTCCACGTGCACCCCGCGCTGGCGCGCCCGCAGCAGGGCGGAGACGATCCGGGTGCGGGTAAAGGCGTAGGCGGCAATGTAGAGGCTCTCATCGGTCTTGGCGATGGCCTCCAAAATGACGCCTTCGCATTCTTCGTTGAAGGCCACCAGGGCATTCACCGTGGTTTGAATGGGCAGTGGCGACTTGAACTGTTCCTGGCGGGACTTCCCGTACTGCCGTTCGTATTGCTGACGAATGCGGGCGGAGTAGAACGATCCCTTGGATTCGGCCGACTGGAAGTCCGCCCACACCTCCAGGGGCACTTCGAAGTAGCGGAGCCCCACGGGATCCCGGCCCAATCGTACGCGCAGCGTTCCGGTGTCCTCGCCCGGCTCGTATTCGAACGAGACATCCCGCACCCAACTGCTCTGGCTGTCCAACGTCTCCACCACGGTTTCCGCCTGTACCGCCCCCATCAGAACCAGTCCCGCGCCTATGCCGCACATCCATCGTCTTGCCATCATCGCCTCGCTTTCGTATTTCCTATATATAAGAAGCCGGCGGCGGATTCAATGCGCTTGGCGCGAGGAACGCGGGAGTTTTGCAGGGCTGTGTCTTTAATGCCGACAATCAGAAGAGAGAGAGGGGATTAGGAGGAAAAGCTGAACACCCCGGCGCTTCTTTGATACGACGGGCCCATGAACACACAAGCTTGGGCAGGTTACGCGGACGCCGAGGTGCTGGGCCGGGTGAGGGTGCGGCTGATCGAGCCGGAAGAGAAAGCGCGATGGGA